>OGWV01000838.1_pt1 | contig 19238 bp, 21 predicted proteins | sample 1576081 | NCBI WGS metagenome assembly OGWV01 (sample SAMEA3541541, study PRJEB24748) | human gut metagenome | biome: human gut; feature: human-associated habitat; material: faeces | place: China | collected 2012 | reverse complement strand
TCCTCTCTGTCCAAGATGCTCACCACATGGCAGGCCATGGTAGACGCCTCCGACACCCCTTAAGTGTATGCATATCTGCCCATGTAAAGCCAGTAGGAATACCCGTTTCTCTTTTATAAGGCGGTCTGGAATACTCATCCGACATTTTCAAAAATATCAGATATGTCAGCTGTTCCAAATAATCGCCATAGGAAACTCCATCGTCTCGAAGGGGATTACACATTCCCCAAACCTTGGAAACAATAGCAGCTGTCTGTTCACTCATTCGCTGAATCCTCCTTCAAATGCTTTTTTCAAAATACTCTGTCGCATAGCCTCTGCCCGTGAGAGGGCAGTGTCTACGGTCTGTTCGATGCTGTCACAGACAGAAAGACGTGATTCAATTGCGTGTACAATTTGTATCTGTTCCTCAATATGTGGAATCGGAAACTGTATTCGCTTAAGGATTGTCTGATTTAAAAATATTCTTGTAGATCCTTTGCACAATTCTTTCACCTGATCTAATACAATCCCTTTACTTTGAAATAGGTAAATAAAATACTTCGGTAACACTTTATTATGATTTAAAGAAACTCTCATAAGATTTGTAGATAATAATGAACCTTCCATTCGGTCAGGAATGCACATATCTCGCCAACAGTTCCCGATCGAGAAATGATTATATCTCCCGCTTTAAGTGCAAACGCTTTTAATTCTTCTGCTTTTTCTTTTGTTACAAAAATTTTATTTCCATCTATAAATTTTCCTGCCCCGATGTTTTCAATTCCAAGCATAGGAACACCTGAAGTCCTATGCTCGTGCTTTTTTATCATTGTGCCAAAGGGTCCAGTTGACATTCCCTTCCTGTCAGTAACGAGTATATCTTCAATAGCTGTAAAGCTCTCGCACATTGCTTGTGCATTATCAAAACCAATTCATAACCGAAAGTTCCAAAGTAAGCGACATTCGCTCTTGTCTCGATCGGTGTCACACGGTTTGTCTGATGGTTCGGTGACGCTGATACATGGCTTCCCATACAGCTTACCGGATAGACCATAGAAGTTCCATATTGGATCTTCAGACGTTCAATCGCATCGGTATCATCCGAAGTCCATCCCTGCGGTGCGTAGTAAAGCATTCCCGGATCAAATCTTGCCCCACCACTTGCACAGGATTCAAACAATACATGCGGAAAACGGCTGGTCAGGCGCTCATACAGTTCATACACACCAAGGATATATTTGTGGCAGACCTTTCCCTGATACTCTCTGTCATTTCCATTGGAGAACACCTCTGAAAATGTACGGTTCATATCCCATTTGATATAAGATACCGGCACTTCTGCAAGAAGATTTTCCAGCATGTCCCCGATATATTCACGTACCTCTTTCTTAGAAAAATCCAGTACATACTGTGTCCGGCTGTGGCAGATCCGCTTGCCCTGTTCTGCAAGAAGCCAGTCCGGATGCGCCCTGTACAGATCACTGTCTTTGTTCGTCATCTCCGGTTCAATCCAGAGCCCGAATTTTAAACCTTTGGCATTGATCTTTTCTGCCAACTCCTTTAACGTTCCTTTCAGCTTTTCCTCATTCGGATACCAGTCGCCAAGGGAAGAAGTACTGTCATCTCTCTTTCCAAACCATCCATCATCCAATACAAAAAGCTCCATTCCAAGATCTGCTGCCGCATCCGCAAGTCCCAGAAGCTTTGGCGCATCAAAATCAAAATAAAATGCTTCCCAGCTGTTGATCAGGATCGGGCGAACCTTATCTCTCCAGATTCCCCTTGCCAGACGTGTGCGGTACAGCTTGTGAAAGGTCTGGCTCATTCCGTTAAGTCCAGCTTCCGAATATACCATTACCATCTCCGGTGTCTGGAAGGATTCGCCTTTTCCAAGTGTCCACTTAAATCCATTTGGATGGATTCCCATCAGCACACGGGCGGTATCATAATTGTCTACCTCTGTCTGTGCAAGGAAATTTCCGCTGTAAACCAGACTGAAACCGTAGACCTGCCCCTGGAACTCGTCTGCATTTTCACGCGTAAGTGCAAGGAACGGATTGAACTGGTAGCTGCTGCATCCGCGCATACTGTAAATACTCTGGATACCGTAATCCAGCTTATGTCTTCTCACATGGCGCTCTCTCGCCCACACACCGGCAAGATCGATCATCTCATAATCCTTGTCCGGCAGATCCATACAGGCGCTCATTGCAGAAAGAAGTGTGATTTTTTCATCAGAATCACATTCAAAACGTACACTTCTCGCGATCACCGGAAATGCTTCATAGATCGTATATAAAAGGACAATTCTTGTATTGATACTTGTATCCTCCAGAACCAGTTCCAGAGTCTGCGCCTCATCATCACTTTCTACATAAGTCGCCGGAAGTCCTTCAAGCTTTGGTTTGCCATTATAAATTTTATGCTCTTTATATACAAACTCGACTACATTGCTTCCGTTCTCCCGCTCGATCTCATATGCCGGAAAACGCATGTCTCCGCAGCCGAAAGTCGGATACTCCTGCTTGATATTCTCCAGTGAGAATGTAGAATTTCCCTCGAAAGCATACGGTGACATATCACGCATCGCATATTCAAAAAGATGGCTGAAATCTTCTTTATGTGTCAGGCGTTTTCCATAGTAGAGCTGTCCCGGCTGGTCGTTGTCAAGGATCTTGATGATATAGCTGATCTCCTGGTTGTAAAGATGAAACTCTCTTGTTTTTTCATTGTATATGATTGGCATATCGTTTCTCCTCATTCCATATTGTATAACGTTCATTTTTCCGTATTATCTGTATAGTATCACTGTTGGTTTTTCAGCGTCAATGATTCCTGCGGATAAATTTGTAAAACATACACTCAAAAAAGGGACTCTGTCCTTTCCTGAAAGACATCATCCCTTTTCCTTTCTTAGCAGATTTATTTAATTTTCTCTTTGTATTCTTCTACTCTGCACTACTATCCACTTTCCATCCAAGCGCTTTCTCTACCGTATCGATCAGTACCCGGCTTACTCTTTGTGAACCGTCCATCTGTACATAATAGTAGGTCGCACTGTCGTCCTTGCTTCCCACATAGAATGTAACTGTCTTTTCCTTATCATCATCCGACGTATCCTTGTAAGTCAGCTCCACCTTCGTCCGCTGATCTTCCGCAAGCCCGTAATTGCCAAGCGTCGCGTCCGTCACATGATAATCTGCACAATCTGTAAAATAGAATCCGGAAAGTGCTGTCATAATACTTGTGACAGTATCTTCCTGATCCTCATTGTCCGCTTCGTAGGTTTTTACCTCGTCACCCGGTTTTGTCACAGTCTCTTTTACAAAGTTATCAGATGTAACTGTTACAAAGCTGTCCTTTTCAGCAACATCTGCAAGCTGCCATACCATTTCCGAAATCAGATCTGTCGATACCGTGTACACTTTTTCTGTTCCATCTTCCATGAAATAATAATTTTCTCCGGAAGCATTCCCGATTAGAAATTTATGTGCCTCGCCATCCTTTCCGGTCAGCGTAAGATTATATTCCGGTGAATCAAATCCATAGTCCGAAAGGTCATCCGGATTCTTGATCTCTTTTACCGCCTGAATATCCGAAAATGCATCTTCCATATTTTGCATACTGCTCTCCGTCAGTGCGATCGTGGTGTCCGGCGCATACTCCCAGGTATCATCCTCTTTTACAAAGGACATTTCTTCCCCAGATGCTTCTTTATACTTGATCGACTCCAGTGAATCTGTCTCAAAAATATGCACCACTGCGTTTTCTTTTTTCTTCTCTTCTGCCTCTGACTTAGATGTATTCCATTTTTTCAGCCCGAAAAATGTAATGAGCAGAACAAGCAGTACGAGCAGAAGGATTCCTATTGTCCTTGTTTTTTTCTCCATCTTTTTTCCTCCTGCCTCTTACGCTTTCCGTCTTCTCATCCAAATCACAAATCCAAGGATCAGAATTGCAAGCGGAATAATAAAGATCACAAGGATGCTGAATGCACCTGCATGCATCGGTGTGTTGGTCTCAGTCGAAAGACTCTTCGCCTCAATCGCAACATTGTTTACATTATCAAAATTCTCTGTCACTGAATTTACAAACAAAGTCAGGTTATCCAGTGTCGTCAGCTGATCTGTGATATCCGAGCTGATCATAGATGCAGAAGCAAGCACCGTAAGTCTTGCTGTCTTTGTGTCTGTATCCGTTGCATCACTCTTATCGTCTTCATCCTCGCTGTCCGAATCTGAAGAATCCGCAGAAATCGCATTGGTAGAAACGGCTCCCAGGATATACTGTCCCTGTGTCTGGTCATTTTCTGTCACTGCATATCCACTGTCTGATGTCTGCATAAATGGAGTAACCGTCAGATTATCATTATCCGTATCTGTTTTCTCCATACCAGGTGAATTCAGTAGAAGTACCATCTGATTGCTGATGCCGCTTCCCATGTCACCACTCAGAGAAAGCTGTGGGAAGATTGCATAATAATTTCCCTGGTAGCATCTCTGGGTATCTGCAATATAACCGCTGACTTTTTTCAGTCCATAATCCGACATAATTCCGTCCAGATTTGGTGTGTCTGAAGTCGTATCTCCAAGGATCAGATAAACCTTTCCGCCGTCACTCAGATATTTCTCAATAATTGTCTTTTCATCATCTGTAATATCCGATGTCGGTGCATAGAGGAACAACAGGTCACAGTCATCCGGGATTTCCGGACTCATACTCAGGTTGATTTCTTCCGTCTCCAGATTATTCTTAGTAAGCAGATCACTTACCGAACTTGAAAATGTCAATTCTCCGTGACCACTGGTCCGGTAAATCTTGCTTGTTTCCTCGCTGGTTACATAATTGATCGCACTGGTAAGCTGTCCTTCTCCGTCGAAAGAACTTTCACTGGCACTTCCGGTCGTATAATAAGAGTAATAATCGGACTGGATAATATCTGAAAATGAAATCGTTGTAGACTTTCCGGTTGCATCACAGGACACAACGATTACATTCCCATCGGTATTATATTTCTGAAGAATGGACGGATGCAGTACGCTGTCCACCCATTCCACTTTTACTTTGCCGGAAAGCGCCGCATATTTTTTCACAAAAGTCTTGATCCTGGTATCCACAGAATCCTGTTCTGCGATCACTTTCAAATCTACTTTTTTATCCAGCTTCTTCAGCATTTTTGTGGACACACTGCTGATATCGTACAGATTGTTGCTGCTGATATCAATATTTCTTACTTTTTCCGGAAGCTGTCCTGCCACCAGATTGATCACGATCGCGATTGCAATCACGATCACTGCAAGCCCTACGCTGTAAGTTCCGTTCCGGGAAGACTTGCTGCTGAACATTTTTTTGATTTTTTCCATGTCTTCTCCCTCCTAACTCCAACGTCTTTTCTGAATGGACTGCATGGTCAGGAAGATAAATACACCTGCCACGCTCAGATACAGGATCAGCCCACTCACATCGAAAAGCTTGTTATATGCTACGTTGTCAAATACATCTGCAAGATACAGCTTCTTCATGATGTTGACCAAAATATTTTCAAATAATGAAGATTTTACAAAGCTTACGATCACAACCGCAACAACTCCGATCGCTTCGATAATTCCTGCGATCATCCAGTTTCCCGTCATCCGGTAAATGATCAGCGCCGCAATGGTAACGAATACCACAATACCGATCATGCCGCTTGTAGCTGATGTCGGGAGGAAATCGATCAGTCCTCCCCAGAGATAGATCAGAAGCAAAACGCCAAAGGTTGTGACTGCCGCAATGATCTGGCTTTCTGTGAGTGACGAAAGAAACATTCCGATTGCCAGATACACGCATCCGAGCAGGAAGAACATCTGGATCGACAGATAATCCACCTTCAGATACGCCGTTCCAAAGCTCTTAATGATAATTGGGAAAATGCAAAAAATCAGGCACGGTACCGCAAATACCGTCACCATCGCAAGGTATTTCCCCATCACGATATCAAATAATTTTACCGGTGCGGCAAGCAGAAGCTGATCTGTCTTGTTCTTCCGTTCCTCCGCAAAGGAACGCATGGTGAGCATCGGGATAATGATGATCAACACGTAGTTGATATTCATCAGAACATATGAAAAATAGGGATATCCCGAATTTAAGTTGTACGCCATAAAATAGATTCCCGTGAAGATCACAAGGAATGCGATCAGGACATAGCCTGTCATTGATTGAAAATAGGATTTTAATTCTCGCTTATAAATTGCTGTCATTTTCGAGATCCTCCTTTTCATCCTCACTTGTCGGAACGGCATTTTCTTCCGGCTCTTCATCCATCTCAGTCAGCTCGTTCTCTTCTGTCTCTTCCTGCGCATTTTTCTTGTGCCGCTTTGCCATCCAGCCTTTCTTTTCGCCGTCCTTCATCGCTTTTGCCGCTGCGGGTGTGCTTCCCTGTGTCAGCTCCAGGAAGACATCCTCCAGCGTCGTGCGGCTATGATACAACATAAGTAATGGGCAACCCGCCTGTGCAAATGCCATAAATACTGCTTCCCTGATATCTTTTCCATCCTTCGGGAACAGACTCGCCTTTACCGTTCCTTCTTCTTTTCCGTGTTCCACGGATGCCTTCTGCACATTACCGATTGTGCCGATGACTTTCCGTACCGTATCTTCATTTCCCTTTGCCAGGATTTCCACAGTCTGCTGATTCGTCAGAAGCTTTTCCAGATTCTCCGGTGTATCACTTGCCACCAGTTTCCCTTTGGAAATGATCATAATATAATCGCAGACTTCCTGGATCTCTGCCAGAATGTGCGAGCTCAAGATCACGGTATGCTCTTTTGCCAGCTCGCGGATCAGTTCACGGATCTCAATGATCTGCTTCGGATCCAGTCCGACCGTCGGTTCATCCAGAATGATGATCTCCGGGAATCCAAGGATTGCCTGCGCAAGTCCGACTCTCTGCTTATAACCTTTGGACAGGTTCTTGATCAGCCGGTCCTGTACATCCATGATCTTCACCATCAGCATGACCTTCTCAATCTGCTCTTGCCGTTCCGGTTTTGGGATCTTCTTCAATTCCGCTACGAACCTCAGGTATTCATTCACCTTCATATCCGTGTAAAGCGGTGGCATCTCAGGCAGATAACCAATACATTTTTTTGCTGCCTCCGGTTCCTCCAGTATATTGTGCCCGTTGATCAGCACTTCACCTTCTGTGGCGCCAAGATAGCCGGTCATAATATTCATCGTTGTGGACTTTCCGGCACCGTTCGGTCCCAGAAATCCATAGATCTGCCCGGTATCTACAGTAAAATTCAAATGATCTACAGCCAGATGTGAGCCGTATTTCTTTACAAGATTTTTTACCTCAATCAATGTTGTTCCTCCTGACTACAAAATTTCATGTTTTTCAATTATACGGATGATTTGTGAAACTTCTGGGGGCAATCTGTGTTCATTCTGTGTTTTTTCTGTGAAACTGTAAATTGTAAAAGTGTACCACCTGCCCGATAATAATAGAAATACCGATATCTGGAATCAGCTTTTCCACATATCGGTATTTTATATTTTTAAATCATTTTTTACCCGAAAAAGACTTTTTTATATACTGGGCAGATTTCACTTAACTTGCGATTATCCACACCAGTCAGGCAAGAAATTCTTCCAGAATTTCCCGGATTCTTGCCTCTTTTGTCGGCTCCAGCTTTTCGCCGGTATCTTCCTGCTTAAATCTGGAACCGGCTGTATCTTCCATCCGCGCTCCAGGCTGCTGCGCCCGCATTTCATCAGCCTGATTTGCATTCGCCTGTCCCACTTTTGCTACTGTCTGCACGGTCTGCTGCATTTGTCCATCTTCTGTATACCGTTTTTCGTTCGCAAAAACCGCATTTACCGTAGCTGCGCTTGCTGGCACGGTTTCTTCTGAAAATGGTCTTTGCACCTGGCCAGAATGCGCCGCGTCATTTTCCTCTGCATCCATTTTCTCCGGAATCTCATCCGCTCTCTGAACCGTAACCTGGATTTCTTTCTGATTGGTCTTCTCATAACGATGAGCATATGTATTTTCCAGAAAATCTACCATATAGGTTTTCGCTGCCTCCAGCTGATAGGCATCATCCGCAAGCATCCGGAGTAGAAAGAGCGCCAAAGCTCCCATACCGCCCAAAATACCATATCTGTAAAGTCCCTGTTCCCTCTCCCCCGCTGCATAAGCAAGCGCTGTTCCTGTGGCTCCAAAGATAAGGCAGAGCCAGATGCTCCCCTTCGCCCACTGCCTCCAGGTATGCAGCCTCACGCCAAGCACCCGGTATTCATACAAATATTTCTCTACAAATGCACCAACATTCTGTACTTTATCACTCACCATACACCCATGCTCAAATTTCGCCCTTACAAGCCGCATCAGCGGATGATTGCTTTTACTCATGTTACTTGCTGCTCTTACCAGCTTTTTCAGTGAAATCCCGGTAATCAGTCTTGCAATCGCGCCGATTCCGATCATCACTCCCGTCAGAAAAAATACCGTTTCTCTCACCACGAACATTTCCAACATAAAAAGAATCCTCCTTCTTAGATTTACCGTCATTATACCGTAAACCTCCGAATTTGGATTCCCTAATCGTTCGCCACAATCCGACATCCTGTCTGGAAAATGACGCTGCTTTTCTGTTTTACTTTGCTGCCTTACGCATTACATTCTTTCTACAAGACCTTTGACAAGCCCTACATAATGGGTGATTGCCATCTTCACAAACTCCGGATAATCCATCGTTGCACTGTTGTCAGCTTTGTCCGAAATTGCACGAATAATGACATACGAAACTTTATTCAGATATGCGGTCTGCGCCATTGCTGCGCCTTCCATCTCCGCACACTTTCCATCAAATGTCTTTACCAGATATTCCTTCTTTTCCTTGCCGGAAATAAACTGATCTCCGCTGAGCACTCTTCCGGTAAATGTCTGAATGTCCGGATTCACTTCTTTGTTTACTTCCACTGCCAGCTTCACAAGCTTCTCATCTGCCGGGAAAGAAAAGGTATCCATTCTCGGAATCTGTCCTACCGGATCGCCAAGCATACTTACATCCATGTCGTGCTGAACTGCATCTGTAGAAATCACGATATCCCCGATGTTGATATCTGCATCCAGAGAACCTGCCACACCTGTATTGATCAGCGTATCCACACCAAAACAGTCAATCAGAATCTGTGCGCAGATTCCCATGTTGACTTTTCCGATACCACTTCTTACAACTACAACTTCCTTGCCACTCATGATACCTTTGACAAAAGTCATTCCGGCACGTTCCATCGTATCCTGAACTTCCATCGATTCCTTTAAGATTGCCACCTCTTCATCCATTGCTCCGATAATTCCTATCATTTGAAAATCCTCCGTTTTTCCTACATATTGTTTTTATCTATATCTATAGATTTCCCTTCAAAATTACAATAGCTATTATATCAGATTTCTTATAATATGCACTAGCATTTTCTTATAAGGCTGTGTTATAATCATTGAAGCAATTTTATAAGGCACAATAATAGTATAAATATAAAGGAGGACTATACTCATGGAATTTACACCACACGGCGTCTGTTCTAAGAATATTCACTTAGAAGTAGATGAAGCTGGACGTATTCACAATGTTGAGTTCACAGGCGGATGTAACGGTAACTTACAGGGCATCGGACGCCTCGTTGAAGGAATGGATATTCACGAAGCAATTTCACGTATCGAAGGTATCAAATGCGGATACAAAGCAACATCCTGCCCAGATCAGCTTTCACTTGCTTTAAAAGAATATTTAAGCAATAACCAGTAATCAAATAATTTTTTCGCAATTTTGCGTCAAAACAAGCAGGTCAGGAATTATCCCGACCTGCTTGTTTTGGTCTAATTCAGTTTAACATTAGTTAGGCTTCTTGCTTGCTCTGATGTTCCATACTCACATACTTCACGACCGGGTTGTATTATTTGGTCATATGCTTTCTGTCCAATCAGAAAATACGTTTATTAGTTGTGGTCTTTACAGTCCTGTTCGCCCTCTTGTCAGTCTGCAAGACCGGAGATGTTGAACTTTATCAACCTGCAATTCAGACAGGTGTTAAAAGGAATCTTCCCATCTCCCTCCCTCATATTGTTCCCTTGTCCTTACTTTCGCTAACTGCCGCACCGGTTGATAGTCGTATGAATATTTTATAAAAAATATTTTTTTGTGGTGCGGGGTGGGTTAGTGTGGGTAAGGGGTTGGGATGTTTGGTTTGTGATTTTTAGATGTAAATGCCGTTGGTGAATGATCCGCTTACATCTGAATTTGCATAATGGGTACAACATACTCGATAATAATATCCGGTTGGTACAGATAATGTCTTACTTGTACTTACATAACTGGAATTATAATTTGTTTCAATCCATGAAGTATAATAAGCCCATTTACCATTCAATAGTCGTTCTACCGTTACAATCACAGTTATTTTTGATACAGTTTTTTGTCCAACAGTATTTCCGCCTGCACCGATTTTTCCAGTGCCAGCTCTTACGATATTTGAAGATCCACTTTTCAAATAAACACCTCTGCTCATTGAACCAACTGTTGCTTCTGATGAATCATCGTTTGTCAAATATGATCCATCCACACATTCCTGCCCATCCGCTGCCTGAACATTTCTCTGTGTGCCAATAAGCAATGTACAAACCATAACCATTGCCATAAGTAGTGACAAAATTTTGTTTTTTTTCACCTTTCGCCTCCTCTCTACACTATATTAACAATCGAGAAAGCAAAATCTCACGCCATATTTAAAAAAAATACAAATTTTTTAAAAATTCTTCAAATTTTTCTTCGGTCATCGTTGTATTTATTGTATAAAACACATCTTTATATGTAAAGTGTGCTACCTTTTCTTTCTTTCCATCATCCAATTTGTACTGAATGATATCAATCGTATTTCCATCTACTACTATTTGTTCTTCCTTCACCTTCTCATCTTCTACATCATATGCATAAGATTTATTCTCACTTTGAATTTCCATTTGGTATTGAATTAATGTTTCATTGTTTTCATAAATTAAACAAACTCTTTTTAATATCTCATCTATATCACTCTGTATCAATACCATATTATCTGGCTTTTTCCAAGGTCGAACAACATCCATTCCAAATTTATCTTTAATTTCTTCATACACTTTTTCTTCATCGTATCCATCAACCTTATTTTTATCCCCATCCTCTCTCTCCGTATCTACCTGTGTCATCTTCCTATCTCCGATGGTCTGTGTCCACAGTTTTCCAAAGAACGGCGTCCCACCAATACTCACCATACTCCACATCATAGCAAGCACAGCCACGATCGCCACGATTCCATATACCTTCCAGTGCCGTTTTCTCTTCTTAACTTTCTTCTTCCCGGCTTCCTTCTCGATCTCTTCGTCCGTACCGTCGTCACTTGCTTTATTGTCTGTTTCATGTTTCCCATGCTCAATTGGCACAACATTATCTATATAACTGTCACTCTCCACATCTTTCTTAAGACGATCCTTCGTATCTTCCCCGCCGCGAAGTGCCTGAACCTCTCGTCCGAGACGGATTGCCTCCTTGTCGGCATCTGACAGTTTTTCATATGCTTTCTGCTGTTCTTCATATTCTTGGATTTTACTCCACATCTTTTCATCCAGGTCTTCCGGAAAGGAAATGTCCTGCAGTGATTCGTCCGAGTCCACTTCTTCCATGATTTCCCCGGCTTCTTTTTCCAGTTCAGCTTTTAAAAGCTTATCCAGATTATCTTCATGTTTTTCCATTTTAAACCTCATTCTTTTGGATTTCTTTTCCCTTTAACTTGACCTTTTTCCTTCACCTGTTTAATATTATGATATCAGGGCAGTCTCTCTGCCTGTATCAACTGCGAATCTTAATTCGCACCATCAATGGGAGGATTTTTATTATGAAACGCATCATTCTGACCGGCGGAGGTACTGCCGGACATGTTACACCTAATATTGCACTGCTTCCCCGTCTTCGGGAACTGCAGTATGACATACATTACATCGGTTCTTACAACGGTATGGAAAAGCAGCTGGTTGAACAGCAGGGAATTCCATATCATGGTATCTCTTCCGGTAAGCTCCGCCGGTATTTCAGCCTTCAGAACTTTACGGATCCGTTCCGCGTCCTGAAAGGCTTCAGTGAAGCCAACCGCCTGATCAAGCAGTTAAAACCGGATGTAATTTTTTCAAAAGGTGGATTTGTAAGTGTTCCTGTTGTGATTGCCGGAAAGAAGAACCATGTTCCTGTTATCATTCACGAATCGGATATGACTCCGGGACTGGCTAATAAGCTTTCCATTCCTTCAGCTGCAAAAGTATGCTGTAACTTCCCTGAAACTTTAAGTTCCCTTCCTCGGGATAAAGCTGTCCTTACCGGATCCCCTATCCGTCAGGAACTTTTCACCGGAGATAAAGAAAAAGCTCGTGCTTTCTGCGGTTTCAAAGAAGTCAAACCAGTTATCCTGATCGTCGGAGGAAGTCTTGGCGCAGTCGCAGTCAATAATGCAGTACGCAAGATTCTTCCTGAACTGTTAAAAGATTTCCAGGTTGTTCATCTCTGTGGTAAAGGCAAGCTCGATGAAAAGCTCACCGGTCTGAACGGCTATGTTCAATTTGAATATATTCAGGATGAACTGAAAGATCTCTTCGCCCTTGCCGATGTTGTAATCTCAAGAGCAGGTGCAAATGCAATCTGCGAATTGCTTGCTCTTCGCAAACCAAATCTTCTGATTCCACTTTCAGCTAATGCAAGCCGTGGTGACCAGATTCTGAATGCCCGTTCTTTTGAACGTCAGGGATTCAGTATGGTTATGGAAGAAGAAGAGCTTACAGATGAAAAGCTTCTCGCAGCTGTCCTCAAGCTTTATGATTCCCGTGAAGACTTCATAAATGCAATGAATCAGTCTTCTCAGCAGGATCCGATCAAGACAATTATCGGTCTGATTGAAGATGCTGCTTCCAAATAATTTTTTAACAACAGTTATTTACATTGTTCAAAAACAGGTGCCGGAACGACACCTGTTTTCTTTACATATCCATCGGTGCTATTTTGTGTAATCATCAGAATTGTAATGTATCTTTACCCATTTTCTTGCTCTGTACAGTACACCCGTCAGTGCTTGGATACTGATCCCCATAGATTCAGCCACATCTTTTTGTTTTCTCTCCAGACAGTAAACCATGGTAATTGCTTCGTACCAGTTTTCATTTTCTTCGTACAATGCATCCAGAATCGTCCATCCATAACCCACTTTTTCTTTTTGTAAAATTTTGTGGAATACATGCTCCTCTGCACTTTCCGCATATTCCTTCGAGTACAGATCCGAAAACAGCTCAATATCTGCCTTCGGACATTCTCTTGCCCGCTTCTTCATATAATTGATAGCTGTATTTTTCGTTGTTGTTACCAGCCATGCTGCCATGTATTCTTCATCCACTGTATCAAAGTGTGTATATAGTTTTAGAAAAACCTCCTGGAATATCTCTTCCGCTGACTCTTTGTGACTGCCAGAATAATCCATTGCTATCCGATAAACGTTGAACTTATTTTTATGGTACACGTTCTCGAATTCCTTTTTATTCTTATTCTGAAAACTCACTCCAGTACCTCACTATTTTATTTTTCTTTCAGTTTTTCCAGGATTTCATCCCGATCTTCATCTGTAAGTTTACCCGGTTTCCAGCCGAATCCGCTCTTGTCATTTTTATATCTCGGAATCAGATGCATATGGAAATGGAATACGGTCTGACCGGCCACTTCCCCGTTATTCTGTACGATATTATATCCGTCACATCCAAGTACATCTTTTAATCTTGTTGTGATCTTCTTTGCAAGCTTAAATGCTTTTCCTGCCAGTTCTTCATCAATAGAATAAATATCTGCCGCATGTTCTTTTGGCAGGATCAGTGCATGTCCCTTTGTCGCCGGTCCAAGATCCAGAATTACTCTGAAATCATCATCCTCATATATGGTTGCAGATGGAATTTCTCCATTTGCGATTTTACAAAAAATACAGTTCTCATCCCTCATGTTTTTTCCTTCTTTCTACATTTTCTTCGATTAATCTCGAATTTGTTTACGAACCAGACTTTCAATGATAAACTACAACTACTTTATATCATGGAAAGGATGGTCGTTACCATGCCATTTACTGCAAATGATTATGAAAAGTTACATCAGCTTATGAATTCCAGTCCGGAAATTCGTGAATTACTTCAGAAACTCCTGGATTCACAGCAATATACAATCAGCAAGATCAGTCATGAAGTTCGCAATCCACTGACGCTGATCTACAGTACCTTTCAGCTCATAGAGTCCAGTCACCCTGAAACCAGAGATTTCAGCCACTGGTCAGAGCTTCGCGAAGACATCGAATACACAATCTCTCTGCTGCAGGAGCTGTCTGCCTATAATAACAGTGAACATCTGCATCTGAGCACGTTTTCTGCACAGGACTTTTTGGGACAGATTTGCCTGTCCTTTGCCGCCTCCTGCGTAGATACCGACATTGGATTCTCTTCTCTGATAGCCCCTGATCTTCCATCTCTGACGGCCGACAGATTAAAGCTGCATGAAGCGATTCTCAACCTTTTAAGAAACGCCCGTGAAGCCATTTCGTCTGCTGGTTCAATCCGTCTGGAAGCAGTCCTCAAAGATCAAATGCTTCAGATTACCATATCTGATACCGGATGTGGAATCTCACCGGAATATCTCGACACGATTTTTGATCCTTTTGTCACTTACAAACCAAACGGCACCGGTCTTGGTCTTGCCATTGTCAGCCGGACAATCACAGCTCACGCCGGAACAGTAACAGTTACTTCCTCCTGTGGAAAAGGCACTTCTTTTTTGCTTTTGTTACCAATTACATAATCATTTTTATTATAAAAAACACGTAATTGTTTTACAAGTACTTCTTTCCATAAACTGGAAAATGTAGTAAAAAGAAAAACATGTCCTATCTTACTTATTCCTCTGAATCATCCGCCATTATCTCATCCCATTGGGATTCCCGTTTTTTTCTACGTTTCTGAAGGCGCTGATTCAGAAATCCCCAGACGCTCTGCCTGTCCTTTACAACCTGCCCTTTCATTTCCTGTTCTGCAATCCAGTCATCCAGGATCAGTTCCTCCTGCAGATCATATCCTGCTTTTTTCTCCGGCTGTATACTCTCCATTTCATTCTCCTTTTTCTCCAGTATCCGCTCCAGCGCATACTCAATATTATAATTTTCTTCCATTGAAGCCTTATGTAATTCATATGCCAGATAGACTGCCTCTTTCTGTTCATAATCTGTCTCCCTGACAAAATACTCTGTAAGCTCATGAAACTTTTCCAGAATATTACCTTCCAGTCCCGGACAATAACAAAAGTAATAGATTTCATCCGATACATAAATATGTCCCGGATCCAGGCTCAGACAGTTCACGTCCAGCAGATAATTCTTCACTGCATAAAGCACCTGGATAAACTGTCTCATAAATTTTTCCAGATCTGCAAATTTCCAGTGTTCTTTTTCTCCCTTTGCCTTCACGGATATCTTCCCACTGATCTCGTAGCGGTACTGGCTTTTATCATCTTTTCCCTGCCCTCTTACCGACAAGAGTCCGGGAATCGCATTTTCCATCAGCATCCGCATCTGATAATCTTCTTTATATAGCTCATCTGTTTCCAGAATCATCCAGGCATGATGTAAATCTCTTTCGTACTCTTCTCTCATTCCTCCTGGTTCCTTTCTACAATCTCCTGCAATACTTTTTTCTTGCGTATTTTTTCCTCCGGCACGGTCAGTGCCGCACTGCGTTTAACAGATACGTGCATTTTTCTCTTTTGCGCTCCTGCTGTCACTTCAAATTCATCTTTTACTACCACAGTTTCCACCGATACTGTATCAAAAAATATCAGTTTGTTTTCAATTCTTTTCTGAAAATACTGCTCCATTTTTCCATCTTCTATTTCCTTTTGCCATCGCCATTCTTCACTTCCGACAATCGCAGTCTCATATGCCGCCCCACCGATAATATTTTTATCATGGTAATAAAAAAGTGCGAAAATGACTGCCATCCAACAAAGCAATACTACCGGCATCAGATACGCCATCTCAACTACTGTACTTCCTTTTAGCTTTACCATATAAATGTCCCCAGATAACCGATCAGAAGAAAAGGATAAAATGACATTCTTGTCGTCCGTTTCCATTTTCCGCTCCAAAGACCTGCTCCTGCTGCCATCGCAGCCACAAGAAATGCAAGCATCAGCATTCCAAGCAGATTCCAGATCCCAAGAAAAATACCCATATTCAGGATCATCCAGCTGTCTCCGTACCCTATTCCCTCCTGTGACCATTTCGATATCATGAGAAATACAATTCCACATCCCAGTCCAGCAACCCATACGCTCCAATGCATCCGTCCAAATAACGCACGGTACAGAATCGCCGCACAGCTTCCTGCGAGCAGATATTCCGTCGAGATTTTCTGATATTTTATATCCTGTGCTGCTCCGAATCCTAAAAAAAATAATCCTGCCAATTTTGCTATTTTCCACCACATTTTGAACATGCTCCTTTTCCTTTTACTTCTGACAGCGGAACTGTATAAACTTTTCTCTTCAGTCCGCTGCATGATAATGAAGTATGATAACGATCCCCGTAATCTGTGACATAGCAGTTGCCATCATTTCCCGGCATCCATCCACACCGTTCACACAAATGATAAATTCCTCCACTGCTGTTTCTCAGTTCCCCTAACTGTGTTTTCGCAACACTGCGCACGGACGGTTCCAGATAAGTGCACTGATAATTCCGGTGATATACGATCCCTGTTTCTGTCACATATACAAGTTCATTATCCCCAATTCCTGCTTCGTAGGTCTTTACATAACCGGTCCATGTCTTCATCCTCATTTTTTCTTTATAATGCAGTACCGGAATATGAAAGACAGGAACCGGCAATTCTACTTCATATTCTGCCGTCAGTTCCAGCACTCCCATTCCCGGTATCGCCCAGGATCTTTTACAGCTGACTCCTCCGCTTCCGCCAACAATCATACTTCGATCCATTCTTTCTTTCCCGACCGCATTTACAAGATCTGCATGCAGACTTATCGGGTTCAGCACCGGAATTTCTGCAAAACTCTCTGCCACCTGCTTTCCTGCACTCTGCAGTCCGCATCTTACTGCAGACTGGATGCTTCTGAGCTCCAGCATCCAAATCAAACTCACCGCCGCATATAGGAACAACGGAACACAAAGTACAGCTTCTACTGTTACCGAGGCAGATACAGATGCCTTTTCTTTGACACAAGATATGGCGATCAAATCAGGTAGAAAATCAAATCCTTCCTCCTTTCTGCGAATATCAAATATGTGTTTGTAATTCAATATTTTTCTATACATCATCAAAGGAATTTTATTTATTATTTCGATTGTCCTCAGAAAAGACACCTGTATCCACCTCCTAACATTTTCATTTTTTGTTACTGATATTGATATAAAATATGATACTGATACCGGATTCCTCTTCTCAGATAACATGTCATGTCAAAGTCTGCTCCTGATACGCAGGCATCTGCCCGGAAAAACGTTTTCTCCATTCCGGATCGCAGATTCATTTCCACCAGATCCAATGCTCTCATCGACAGTTCTTCCTTTGATTTTAAAACCAGCATCATTTGCAGATACTGCTCATAAGAATTTCCCTCTTCTGTCTCCTTCCCTTCCGGAATACTTCTGTTCTTTGCCAGTTCAAGCAGACCATCCAACGTCAGATTCCAGCTCTCCTTACTCTTTACAGCCGGAACCTTCTTCCCTGCCAGAAGCGTCTTAACATCCGTAAGGCTTTCTCCATAAGCCCATGCAAGAAGCAGCGCATGCTTGATCACAGGTCCGATCTCCGGTGAAAGAAACACCGCACTCAGTGTCGTTGCAAGGGTATCCACCTCCATTTGCATGTCCTTATCGGTCAGCAAATATCCATAATTCACTGCAAATCGAAGGATTCGGATTCTCCCGATCACATATTCCAGATTGTCCTTGTCGCTCGCCTTTCCTCCTAACAAATACTCCATCTCATAATCCAGTACCGTATTCTTTTTCTTATTTGCAGCATTGCCAAACTTATCTATAAGGTACAGATTGAAAAAAATGGTATCTCCGGCTCCATTATCTTTTTCCTTCATGGTTCCGTATCCCTGCCTGAGCTTTCGGTTCGATACAGTCTCTTCTGACTTTACAGCTTTCGATGACAGCGTAAATCCTTCCGGGCTGACCAGATTTAACAGTGCTTGCGCCTGTATATCCACAATATCCGCCAATGGATTATTTTCTGCAGGAAGTTCTTCTTTTTCACTTTCCAGCATCTGGTCAAGTTCTTTACTCGTCTCTATATTCTCTTTCCCATATTCATTTGCTTTCAGTTCCTGCTCCTTCCATTCGGATACCTTTCCCGTCAGATTCTCTATCGCCGCAGCTCCTGTCTTCATTTTCTCGTATTCAACCGCCTGCCGCAGAAATTCTTTCCCATTCTGGTCTGTCAGATAACGGATTGCCGCAATCTCTGTTTCTATATTTTCTGCCCCGTAAAAGGACAGTCGGTTTAAAATATTTTCTTCAGACATTGTTCCGGATTCATAACTGCCTTCTATTGCAAAAATACCATATCGCTCCAGAAGATCTTTCTGATATTCTGCAAACGCAGATTCCACTGCCCTGCCTGCGTCTGCTCTTCTCTCATTCTTTGCCAGCTGGATCGAGGCACTTTCCAGCAAAGCCCCAACCAGAGTAAGAAGCAGAAGAAAGACCAGGCTTAGAAACACAGTAATCTCTCCCTTTACCATTTTTTTCATCTCTGTACACACTCATTTCTGAAATAAAATTTTTATTTTAGATTCCTGAACTTTCATTCGTTATTTTTTCAAATATTTTAGTTACAAGTTCATTAAGCTGTTTCTTAAAAATGATAACCAGACCGATAATGACCACCATAAATTTAGCCCCTGTCTTTTTCATGCCTCAAAAGCCTTATAAACACTGGATTTAACCATATAGACCAAAACGTATCATTCGTCTATTTTCTTTGTTTTTTGCACTTTTTGTATGTTGTGTGCATTTTGTAGCCAGTATTTTTATTTATTCATATCTATACAAAACAAGACAGAATGTACTTGCTTTTTTACTGTACATTCTGCCTTGAATCATTCAAATTCAAATATTTAATTTTTCCTTTTATACTTTAGATA
>OGWV01000837.1_pt1 | contig 19251 bp, 17 predicted proteins | sample 1576081 | NCBI WGS metagenome assembly OGWV01 (sample SAMEA3541541, study PRJEB24748) | human gut metagenome | biome: human gut; feature: human-associated habitat; material: faeces | place: China | collected 2012 | reverse complement strand
CATAATATGGCATAAGCGCACCGGCGCGAAGGCTTCATCGCTGTTCATCGGCGCATAAATGGAGTGTTGTCTAATGACGGAAAATCAGATATAACGAGTTTATATTCAAACACATATAAAAAGAATATTGTAAAATATTCTTCCGTGGAAGACAGCCCGACGCACAGAACTTTTGATATAGAAAAATATGGCGAAGATAAAAACATTGATTATACATATGATAAAGCAGGAAACATTACCAAAATAAAAATTGACGGGACATTAACATATGCATATGAATATGATGCACACGGAAGGCTTACGTGGGAATATGATTATGATACTTCAAGGGCGTATGAGTATGGATATACTACTACGGGAAATGTGGAAGCAAAGCATACATATGATATCAGTGATGCAGATCATCCGGTAGAACTTGATGATGAGATTAAGACTTATACATACAAGAACGGAGATTGGCCAGATCAGCTTACCAAGTATTGTGGAAATACAATTACATATGACAGCAGTGGCAATCCGAAAGAGTATTATAATGGAATATCATTTAGTTGGTACAGAGGAAGACAACTTAAAGAAGCAACACTTGAAAATAGAAATAAAATATCCTATAAATATAATGAAGATGGCTTTAGAACTTACAAGGATACGGCAAAAACAACATCCGTATACGAATGGGATGATTCTAAACTGCTTAGGGAAACTGTTACATATAAGCAGACTGGTAAGAAGTATGACCTCTGGTATATGTATGATGCAAATGACAGCGTAGTAGGATTTGAGTACAGCCAGATAAGTGAAACAGATTCAATCCTTAAGACTACTAGAATTTATTATGAAAAAAATCGCGATCGTTTATTGGAGCGGCACAGGCAATACGGCTCAGATGGCAGAGGCTGTGGCAGAGGGCGCAGGCGCTGCCGGCGCGCAGGCAAACCTGTTCACCCCCTCTGACTTCTCCCCTGCCCGGGTCAAGGACTATGACGCCATTGCTTTTGGGTGCCCGGCCATGGGCGCAGAACAACTGGAGGACTTTGAATTTGAGCCGCTTTTTCTGCAATGCGCGCCGGAACTGAACGGTAAGGACATCGCCCTGTTTGGTTCCTACGGCTGGGGCGACGGCGAGTGGATGCAGACTTGGGAGGACCAGTGCAAAGAACTGGGTGCCCACCTGGTGTGCAACAGCGTCATTGCCAATGAGGCGCCGGACGATACCGCACTTGCTGCCTGCCGCAACCTGGGCGCCGCCCTGGTGTAATCCCCCCTATAAATGCAAACCGACCCGGTACAGATCTCTGTATCGGGTCGTGTTTATGGACATAACAAATGTCAAGGTCATTGTGTTGTGCCGTCCCATACTTTTCCTATGTAATTCCAAAAGTCAAAATGGATCTCCGGTGCCAAACTGCGTGCCACCTTATGGGAATACATGGCTTCAGAGTGGATGTACCAGTATGGCTCATAATACAGCTTATTGGTATGGTAAGCAATGTAAAGGACCGCCACAACTATCATTTCCAGGATTGCTATGACAATAAGGATTTTGTTATTTTTTACTTTATGTGTAAATAGCAGGTAAAATATAACAAGCACGGGAAAAAATATCCCATCAAGTAAGTACGGCTGTCTATCCCAAGAATAATGAGGATCGCAAGTTCCCAAGCGATAGCCAATACAGTACATAAGTACAACAAGAAAAGAAACGATCAGCACCAGATACCCCATTGTTTTTGTTTTATTCTTCATTCTATCTCCCCATTACTTATCGTAGCAAATATAGACGCGATCCGTGTTACACTTCATCCGCTTTGTAAATTTCAATTTTGTGCCGAAAATACTGCTCTTGGAAATTTACTGCCTTTTCGATCTCGTCCGGTGTAAAAGTGACACCGGTTGGCGCAGCAATCCATTTGTCCTCCACATCATCCTGCCGATGAATGACCGCGATCACACGCCCTTTGTATTTCTCCACCGGCTCGTTTACGCCCAGCAAATATACATCCACTTCTTCCCCATCTGCACTGAAAATATGCGGCACATAGCCATAGTTCACCGGGTAGATCATATCCGTGTGCTTTGGGTGATGACTGCCAAAGGGTCGATCGATCAGAATATCTACCATTTTGCCAAGGAGCATATCGGATAAAGCACGGCGCAAAACAGACCGGATAAAGGATTGCTTGCCCTGCACATAGTCCTCTCTGCCGCTGTCCGTAGGCAGCTTGGCCGCCAGCGCCAACTTTAGGCGTTCATACGCTCCGGCTGCGTCCGCGTGGGTGCGCAGATAGTCCCGAAACAGAATGTAATTCTGCCAGTCCACGCTGCCGGTGCGCACAATATGGATAAAGTGGGTTTGCAAGTCTCCGGTGCCGTCATAATAACTACCACTGGCAAACAACAGCTGCCCCCGAACCCCCGCCTGCGCATTGGGACGGTAATAGAACCCGGCGGCACGCAGCTGTTTTTCATAGGCCAAGAGCGCGTCAAAATCATCCGCCGCAACGGCAATGTCAATGATCGGCTTTGCCTGTATCGTGGGAATGGCCGTGCTGCCTACATGAGCCATCTCCACCGCAACCGACCCAAGAATTTGGCGCAGCCGTGCCATGGTCGCCTGCGCTTCCGTCTCCCATGCCTTTTCGTGGGGGTACAGCGCCAACGCCCCGCGTTTCAGTCCAAGCATTTGTAACCTCCTATCTTTTTATTGTCTCTATGCTCTATGTTTATTCTGAAAAATAGAATTAAAACAATTCCAAGAAACTTCACATTATTCCTTGACAATTCATTTCACATAGTGTATTATATACACATACCGATTGGTTGGACGGTTATTCGACACCGAAAACAGAAATGAAAAAAGAAAGGGCAGTGTATCCGGCGCGTTTTATCTCATTCATTTATTCTCTCTCTTTCGCGCGCCGCATTCAAACACCCGCCGCATCGATCGGTGCAAGGGAAGAGCAGGTCTCACGGCCTGCTCTTTTCTTTTGCAAAACAAGGAACCATCCCCTGTTCTATTCTACGCATTCCATTTTTTTCCAATATAATTCCAAAAATCGAAGTGAATTTCTGGTGCCAAACTACGTGCCACTTTATAGGAATATCTGGCGTCAGAGTGGATGTACCAATATGGCTCATAATACAGCTTATTAGTATGGTAAGCAATGTAAAGAACTGCGACAACTATTATTTCCAGGATTGCTGCAACAACAAGTATTATGTTATTTTTTACTTTGTGTGTGAATAGCAGGTAAAATATAACAAGCATGGGAAACAATATTCCGACCAATAAGTATGGCTGTCCATCCCAAGAATAATGTGGATCACATGTTCCCAGTCGATAGCCAATACAATCCTGAAGGACAATAAATAGAGATCCAATTAACAATAGATAACCACTTACTTTTGTTTTATTTTGCAAGGCTAGTCTCCTTTTTTTGATAATAAATACAGGGGACGGTTCCCTGTTCTATTCCCCGTTCTACCTTTAATCTTCAATCAATAAAGGAACATCATGGTCGAAAGTTAAAAAGTATCGCTTGTTTTTACGCATCGGTACAACAACCACATTCTCTTTCTTCCATTCAAAAGCCAAATATGTATGGAATGAGAGCTTTGCATTTGAAAACCTTTTCAATGTCGTGATTTGTTCTTTATCAAAAGAATAATAAATCAGGTACTTTTTAAAAGGACATTTGCCAAAGGAAAAGCACATAAAACTTCCAAGATCTGTAGAAAATCTAACTGATATAAGGATTAATTCACATCTTATAGAGTCCAATACTCTTGAACTAACCGTGCCATTGTCAAGCTGAATTTTGCAGTAGCAATAGTCAAAACTGGAATTACGGTATAAAAAAACCGCATACGGAAAAGCAACCTCATATTCTAATGCCGAGACAATATCTGTAATGCAATATAACTCCTCAAATGTGAATTTTGGCAATGTAAGAACATAAATAGTGTAACTCGTCATATCAGAACTTGCAGATATACACAGAACTTGCCAATTGTTTAATCGCGCCATACTATAAAGCTGTTCATCTTTTTTAAAATGCAACTTGTGAACTAACTGACCACTGTCAACATCCGTTACATAAAGAGAAGAACATCTGTCAAACCCAAACGCAGACACTTGGTAACAATCTATTAAGACTTTTTGCTCTGGCAAAGAATTGATTTTCATACCTGTTATCACCCGCTATCCTATACTTTTGCGATACAAGGAACCGTCCCCTGTTTTACCCTGCTCTATTCCAATTACACTGCTCCTTAAATCAACAGTAAAATCTACATCAGCCGGAATATATATCTACAGTCTTAGGGCATTTTTGTTTATTAAAAATATACTATATTTTGATCGCGATTTTTACAAATTGAATTAGCCTTATTATAAATACAATAAAAAATGTTATAAAAACAAATGCAGCAATTATGACGAAAATAATATCTTCATATTCATTATTTTTTATATTATTTATATCCGCTAATGAGCCAACGCAAAACAACAGCCCGGCAATGCCAATAATGCCATATTTAACCAGCAAAGCGAATAAGCAAGAAAAGCACAACGCTAATTTATGTTTCCTGTTAACGCATTTATATTTATTGTCATTTAATTTTATAGATTTTGCTGTCAGACGACGCAGTTTTAATATACTGTTTTCTATATATAAATCATCACAAATTTCAATAATTTGTTTTTTGTTATTAATCTGTCCGACAGTTACATTTGTTTTCAAATATGAAAAATACTTAATTTCAAATTTTAAATGGGCTAAATCAATGCTGTTAATCGAAATCTCTTCTTTTAATCTTTGAAGAAAAGTTTTTTCATTGTTGATATTATTTATTTCAATTACAGTTGATTCAATGAATGTAAGTTTTTCTGATTTGTATGGCGGTATGCAAATATTTTTATTGTTAAAACTTACTTTAATTGTTTTATCAGTATTATTTCGTACTTCAGTTATCATAAAAATCAGTACCTTGGTATTGTTATAAATCCGTCTAAAATACAGGGGACGGTTCCCTGTTCTATACCCTGTTCAAATGCATGGGACGGTTCCCTGTTCGATCCTATTCATGCTTTTTTCAATAGCATTTCTTTAACAGACAGCAAAATAAATACAGAGTTTACGGTTCTATTGTAACAGAAAAAGGGTGTTCTGTAAAGTTAATTCCAAAGAGCAGAAAAAGGCTCCTCGCATTTTGCGAAGAGCCTTTGGTGCCGATGGCGGGGGTCGAACCCGCACGGTATCGCTACCACTGGATTTTGAGTCCAGCACGTCTGCCAATTCCATCACATCGGCGTATTCTATTGTATTAAGCCCGAAACGGGGGCTGTACCGGCCAGCTTGGTGCTGGTAACCGGACTTGAACCGGTACGGTGTTGCCACCGAGGGATTTTAAGTCCCTTGCGTCTGCCGATTTCGCCATACCAGCACATAGCCCTAATATAATAGAATATTCCGCCGAAAATGTCAAGGTATTATTGCAAATTTTCTTTGATTTTTTGGTAAATTTCAATCGCTTTGAACCGCACGGCATAACCGTCGCCGTTCTCAATCAAGCGCACCTCGTCTTCGTCAAGATAAGCGGACAGATCCTCCTCGGTACAAGCAGACAGGCACACTGCCGGAAACAGCACGCACCACCAGTTATGCCCCGCCCCCGCGCCGATCTCAATCTTAAGGGCGTTATAATACCCGGCGGGTAAAGTCACATTCTCATACACCCGCGTATTGAAATACTCCCGCACGACGCGGGCGGTGACTTGGTAATTATAGCCCTCTTGCCGAATCCGCTGCCGAGCGATCTCCGTAATGCGCTGCAAGTTGTTCTCCGCCGCCTGTTGGGCTTCCGTTACCGATTGGCAGTCAGAGAAGAAAGTGCACGACTGCAGCACATCGTCCCGCACCAGCAGCTTTAAGTCCTGGTCCGCCTTGGTGTCGGAATTGGCCAAAATGTGCAGGCGAAACACATCCTCACTCACCCGCTCACCGGTTTCCACCAGCGGGGCAAAGCAGGCGGCAAACAAGCAAAAAGAGAGAAATAATGCGGAAAATAAGTATAGTTTTTTCATATAAGAAAACCTGCCTTTCAAAAAAAGTGTTGGCAGGTTTTGGTATTTTTATACAGGGGCAAACAGACTGCCGGTCTGCGTTGGCGCGTACTTGCCACCGGACAGCTCCGTCAAAGCCGCTGCAAAGGCCGGGAGCCGTGTTTCCTCCATGGTATAGGCAAGGGTGACCGCTGCGCCAAAGTCCGCGTTTTGCACCCGCGCGCCGTGGTCGGCCAGCAAGTTGTTCACCCGCTCATAATAGCTATATTCCACCGTCAGCTCCATGGCGGCGCAAGGCGCCATGGTCACCACACCGGCAGCTTCCAGGGCCAAAGAACAGGCGTGAGAATAGGCGCGCACCAGTCCACCGGCACCCAGGAGGATGCCGCCAAAATACCGGGTCACCACCACGCACACATCCTGCACTCCGCTTTTCAAGAGTACATCCAGCACCGGCATACCGGCAGTACCGCCCGGCTCACCGTCATCCGAGGAACGCTGCACGCCGGAGCGCAGCACAAAGGCAGGCACATTATGGGTAGCGTCCCAATGCCGCTGGCGAATACCGGCGATAAAGGCGTTGGCCTCCTCTACCGTATGCACCGGCGAAGTATAAGCGATAAAGCGGGATTTCTTCTCCACAAACTCGTCTTCTGCCGGCTCTAATATGGTTTTATATGGCTTTTCCATACCATCACCTACGAAAAAAGGGCAACGCCCAAGCGTTGCCCGTCTTTACTTGATTAGCCCTTCTTAGCGAATCTCTTGTTGAATCTGTCTACACGGCCGCCGGTGTCCACCAGCTTCTGTTTGCCGGTATAGAACGGATGGCATTTGGAACAGATATCGACTTTCATATCGCCCTTTGTGCTCTTAGTCTCAAAAGTAGCGCCGCAGGCACACTTTACTGTGCAAGTATCGTAGTTGGGATGAATTGCGTCCTTCATTACTGTCACCTCTTTACCAATTAGTCATAATGCTTTGATATAGTACCACATCTTGTAGCAAAATGCAAGCATTTTTTTAATTTATTTATATTCGCAGGGCTTGGACAAACAAAACGAATACAAATACACCGCGTGCACCGGTTTTTGCAGGGTGCGAGCCACCGCGGTTTTATAAAACATCAGCTGCTGCCGGTAGCGCGTCAGCAGTTCTTCTTCCGTTTTCACCCGGTCGGTTTTATAGTCCAGCAGCACCAAGCCCTCCGGCTCCTCAAACACACAGTCCGCAATGCCCTGTACAAATACCGGATCATCTGCGTCCACCTGTTCCAGCGCGCGCACCGGCAGGAATGACGCCACTTTCAGCTCTCGGTAAACCGCCTTGGCGCCGAACACCCGGGCACCAAACGGGCCGGTAAAGAAAGCAGTCAGCTTTTGCCGATCCAAGGCGTGCGCCTCCTCCGGTCGCAGATACCCGGCACTTTGCACCCGGGCGATCTCCTGCTCTAAATCGGCGCGCGCGGCGGCGTAGTCACAATACTGCATAAAGGTGTGCATGGCTGTACCCTTCTCGGCCGGAGTCAGGCCGTCCGGCTGCAAAAAGGCCGGCACGGACCGGGCAACATACGCACCGGTGAATACAGCCTCATCCAGTGCGGAAGCGTTGCGCTTGCCACTGACTTTGGACAGTGCCGCATAAGGATATGTATAATCCAGCTTTTCCCGGATCTGCTCAACGATGCGCGGATCCGCCGCCGTTTCCCTTTCTGCCGTCTGCACAGGTGCTTCCGTCTCCGGGGTGTGGAACACCACTTGCAGAGCAAAATCTGCAGGGTGCACCGGCACCTCCACCGTCGCCATCTCTCGAAGGGCGCCGCCGTCCGGGTGGCACAGAGCCGACATCAGGAGAAAATCGCTATCGTACAGCAATTTGGAGCACAAATGAGGCAAAGGCTTGCCCTGCTGCATATAGGCAGCCAGAGTCTTGACTCGGCTTTCCAAGCTACGCACGCTGGCAAAGGAGATAAACTGGCTTTTGGCGCGCGTCATGGCCACATACAGCACGCGCAAATTCTCGCTCATAGCAGCCAGGCGGCTCTCTCGCTTGACCACTTCCAGCGGCAAGGTTGGATAATCAAAATACCCTTCCTCCTGGTGGCACTTGGTTGCCAGTCCCAGCTGCGGGTGTAGCAGCATTTTGCCGGTCAGATCCTGCATATTGTACTTGCGCCCGGCACCTGCCAAAATGCACACCGGGAATTCCAGACCCTTGGAGTGGTGCACACTCATAATTTTGACTGCGTTCTCGTCTGTAACGATCACCGGCGCGCTGTCCGTTTTGCCGTCGCCGCGGATCATACTGTCTACATAGCGCAAGAACGCCGCCAATCCCAGTCCGCCGTTTTGGTCGAAACGCCCGGCAATGGAAAGAAATGTCTCCACGTTCTCCTGCCGCTGCTGGCCGTCGCCCAAGGCGCGTATATAAGCAAACAGACTCTTATCCCGAATCAGGCGGCGAATAAATGCCTCCACCGGCATGGTCACCGCCAGCTTTTTGTAAAAAGACAGATCCTTTTGCAGCGCAGCGCAGCAAGGACGGCAGCTGTTGTCCGGGTGGAACACGGCGGAATAGAACCGACCGTAACCGGCAGTCAGCTTGATCTCTGCCAGCTCATCCGCCGTAGCGCCGTAAATGGGAGAGGATAACACTGCCAGCAACGGAATATCCTGCATGGGGTTGTCAATCACCTGCAAATAAGAAAGCAGCAACTGAATTTCGCCATTCTCAAACAAGCCGGTGGCGTTGTCGCAGACCACCGGAATATGCAGATCTTGCAGTGCCTGGGCATAATCTCCGGCGTGGGCGCGCATACTGCGCATTAAGATAGCAAAATCTCCATACCGCAGCGGTCGCCGGCTGTCGCCGTCCTGCACCGTCTCACCGCTTTGCACCTTTTCTGCGATCAGGCGCGCCACCGCCATAGGTTCGTCCATCCCATGATCCTTGCCGGTAGCAGCGTCTAAAATATGCAGTGCCGCGTGGGGCACAGAGTCCGGGGGCGTGCTGTCAAAGGGGTTCAAATACTCGCTTTGGGAGTAGTCTAACTCCCCCACCCTGCGGGTCATAAATAAAGAGAATACTTGGTTCACATAAGCGCACACACCGGCGCGGCTGCGGAAGTTTTTATCCAGCGTAATGGCTGCCGGAAACGCCGGGTGCAGCCGATTGTAAGGGGTGTAGCTGTCTTTCTTTGCCATAAAGATCTGGGGCATGGCCAGACGAAAGCGATAAATGCTCTGCTTCACATCGCCCACCATGAAGCGGTTGCCACCGTTAGATAGAAAGGCAAAAAGCCGATCCTGCGCCTCGTTGGTGTCCTGATACTCGTCCACCAAAATCTCCGCATAGCGCCCTTGCAACTGGCGCCCCAGTGCCGTTGCCTGCACCGTACCGTCTGCGGCTTTTTCCATCAATAGATCAATCGCAAAATGCTCAATGTCTGAGAATGCGTAACCACCCAACTCGTCCTTTTTCTCTCGCACCAGGCGCTCCACCGCCTGCACAACACGGAGCAGCGCCCGGTAGATTGGGTACAAATCGGCGGTATCCTGGGCGTAATCGGCACTGTCAGACACCAAAAAGGTCTTAATATCCTTGGTAATAATCGTTTTATAGATATCACGATTGGCAGCTAAGGCCGCCTTGACCTCCGGGTCGATATCCTTACGCACCCGAGGCATATTGGTGAACGCCACCGGGAAGCCCTGCTTCATAAATGCGTCCCAGCCGCTGTGCAGCAGACTTTGCAAGTGCGCAATCAGTTGCCGATCATCGGCAAGCATCTCTGCATATTTATCGTAGGCAGGTTCAGGCGGCAGTTGCCCTGCCGACTGTTTCACAAGGGCAGCGGCAGTCTCCAGCATTTCCTCCACCTGGCGCTTTAGCACAGGATACCAAGGCGAATCCATCAGCGGCACTGCCGGATCATAAGCGGCCACAGCTTGCTCTAACCAGTCAAAGGGAAAGGCTTGGGCATTCATAAACCGCATCAGTTCTTTAATCAGCCCAAACAGATCCCTGTCCTTGTCCGGTGTCGTAAATGCCTCTGTCAGATGCAGAAAGTCCGGATCGGCCTCTTCGTAGAATTCCGTTAGCACGGTATCAATGGCTTCTTCAAACAAACGGTCATTTTCATTCTCGTCCAGCAGGCAGAAGTCCGCCGCCAGATTCAGAGAAAAAAAGTTCTCACGCACCAGCTTTAGGCAAAATGCGTCTATGGTGCAAATATCTGCACCGCTGAGCAGGGACAGCTGGCGCTTAGCGTTGGCATTCCCAGGATCTGCCGCCAAAATTTGGCGCAGCCGCACGGAAAGACGAGAACGCATTTCTGCCGCAGCCGCGTTGGTAAAGGTAACGATCAGCAGCCGGTCAATGTCTACCGGGTGCCCCGGGTCGGTAATACACTTGCTGACCCGCTCAATCAGCACAGCCGTTTTGCCGCTGCCGGCAGCGGCACTCACTAAGATATTGCCGCCTCGTGCGTCAATGGCATCCTGCTGGGCATCTGTCCACTTAGGCATGGCTCTCCCCCTCCTTTTCCAGTTCTGCCAGCACGGCGCTGTCCGTTTGGTCGTCATAGGTACGCGGGGTTACGCTCTTTTTGAACGCGCAGACCGAGGCAAAATCGCAGTATTCGCAGGTTTTGTCATGGTCCTTAGCCTGTACCGGGTGCTGGCCGATTTGACCGTTTTGCAGGGCATTGCCCATATCCGCCACCAGCGCTTCGATCTTGCGCTGAAGCAGCCCCAGCTGTTCCAAGCTGGCAAGGGAGCCGCCAACGCCGCTTTTTTTCAGCCGTACAGGAATGTACTTGCCCGCCAGGTCGTGCTCCATGGCCGCCGGAATGTCGCAATCCGGGTTGGTAATCACAATACCGTTCATACCGAACGCCTTGTCCTCCTGACCGGCAATGTCCTTTTCCGCGCTGCGTTTCGTCTCCACTGTCATCACACTGCGGGCAGCGTGCATATACAGTACCCCGGCAGGCACACCCGCATAGGGATTGCTGCCGTCGGCGCATACATTAAACAAATATAAGAACATTTGCAGGTTCAGCCCGTTGACAATATCTGCCAGACGAAAGGCCTTGGCGCCGGACTTGTAGTCCACCACGCGGACGAACTGCTGACCGTCCTGCTCCAATACATCCACCCGATCCACAGATCCGCGAATGCGCAGGCTGCCGCCATCCTGGAGGGGGATCTCCTTGGAATGCACTGCTCCGTCCACATCAATGGGCAGTTCAAAGGCCTTGGCCTCAAAATCGCTTTCGGCAAACTCCCCTGCCAAGCGACACACCACATCCACCAGCATTTTGGACAGGCGGCGGAAGTTGTAGCGGAAGCGGGAAGGCATATCCGACGGATCGCCCATTTCCTCCTTAAAATACTGTTCAATATAGCCGTCCACCAGCGCAGTAATCTGCTTTCTGTCATAGTCGGGCAGTTGCTTGGTGCCCACCTCAGACAGCAGCTTTTCCAGCACATAGTGGATCAGCGTGCCCCGCTCCATAGGATTGATCTCCGCCTTTTGGCGAGGCTGTGCCCCCAGCCCGAATTTGCAGAAGTAGCGGTAGGGGCAGTTGTAATAATCCTCAATGCGGGAGGCGGACAGCACCATATCCTTGCCAAACAGTTTGCGTGCAGTGGCAGTATCTTTGATCATCGGTGTACGGTTCTCCGCCAGCGCCTGTACCGCCGCATACTGCGGCTCGTCGCTGAAATAAGCACGCAGCGCCACGAAGAACGGATCCGTGCTGTCATAAAGGCCGGACATCAGTTCAAAGGCATTTTGCGGTGTATCGACCAGATTCAGACCGTTTGCCGGGTTCCATTTTTCTACATGCAGATTCGGGAACAACGCCTGTATGCCGGTGACGATGGCCGACGGTGCGTCTGCCCGCCCGGTAGCGGTATAGGTAACAAAGAGCCGCTCCCGAGGGGCACTCACCGCCTTATAGGCAAAATACCTCTCCTGTAAATTCAAAATCTCGCCAAAGGAATACAGCTTAAAATCATGCGCCGCCAGTTGCTTGCGCTCATTGTCGCTGAGCAGGCCGCCACTGGTGACCGTTTGGGGAAATTCCCCTTCGTTGGCGCCCAGAATAAACAGCGCCCGCGGATTATTGAACCGCATACGATCCGCCTGGCCCACCTGCACATTGTCAAGCCCCATTGGGATCTCGCCCAGATCCTCCGTATGGGTCACCAGCGCATAGAGGGCACAATAATCCTTCAACGCCATGGGCTTCTCCGGCAGCACCGTTGCCAGCTGGTCCAAAATGCGCATCAGCACATCCCAAGTGCGCCCCTGCTCCTCTGCCAGCGCAGACGCGCCGTCTTGCGCAAGTCCTGCCGCCAGCTGTTGCAAATGCTTATCCGCATGGTAGGCTTTTATGGCCTCAAACAAAGCGGTGCTGATCTGCCGCGGTGTGGCGCCGTGCACTTTCTTTTGGAACGCCAAGAGCGGCTCCATCAAGCTTTGCCGCAGGGCGTTGATCCGTTCCAACTGCACCCGGTCGCTGTCACTAAGCGCACCGGAAAAGCCCTTGGGTGATTTGTCAAACGGTCGCTTCCAGGCAGCACCATTGATGCCCCAGGTATACACATAATTCTCTGTACGGTGCAGATCCGGGCTGTCGGACACATCGGTCAGGCCGGTTTTGATCAGACTGAACAGATCGTCGCTACGCCAGCCGTAGATCACAGATCGCATCAGATACATAGGAAAGACCAAGATCGGCTGGGCGGTCACCGGCTGCCGTTCGTCTGCATAATACGGCACGCCGTATTTTTCAAAAGCTGACGCCAGCACCGGTGCATATTTTTCCCGGTCCCGCATGGTTACAGCAATTTCCCCGGCACGGTAGCCGCAGCGCAGCAAACCCTTTATCTGTAAGGCCAAATCATTACAGGCATCCGTCACGGTAGAAGCTGCATACAGGCGAATGTGCTCCGATGGAATCTCCGTCTCCGGCGCTTTGTCGGCAAAAATATACTGCTCTACCCGGCGCAGATCCGCATAATCCGTGCGGTAGTTTTCGCTGAGCTGCAACGCGTCGGAAGGCACGCCCGCCTTGTGGGCAATACGCTGCAAAATGCCTGCCGTCTCATTCACATAGGCAAACAGGTCATAGCCGTCTCCGGTACCAAAGGAGTCGCTGTCCAATGCAATATAAACCGCCTTAGCCTCAGCAATAATCCGCTCCAAAATCTTATATTCCTGGGCTACAAAGCCGTTAAATCCGTCTAAAAACACGGTTTGACCGGCAAAGTAGTTTTGATCCTTGATTTGGTCATACAAGCGAGTCAGTCGGTTCGCCGGATCCGCAAAACGGTCTCCAAGCAACGCCTCATACGCGGTCATAATACGCGAAAAGTCCCGCATTTTGCACCGCAGAATATCCGTATCCAGATCGTCCGCCGCCGCATATACCGCCGCACCGGACAGATTGCAGGACTTCATCTCGTCATATATGCCGGTCATGGACTGTACAAAGGCCGCAGAACTGCCTTTCTTCTCAAACAACTCCAGATCCGGGCGCACTTGATCAATGGCCGTTTTCATCAAAATGGCCTTGCCGCCCTTGGTCAGCGGTTTTCTGCCGTCGGCGCCGTACAAACGGTCGCATTCATCACAAAGGCGCGAAAAGGAGAGACATCGAACGGCGTGCGCTCGTGCCTCCCCCAGTTGCTCCAGCAGACTGTACTCGCTGATAAACGAGTACTGCTCCGGTGTGATGAGAAGCACCTGTGTTTCTCCCCGGTCAATCTTGTCTGCAATGCGATTTCTTATATATTCGGTTTTGCCATACCCGGATCTGCCAAAAACAAGTTGCAGCATACAGGTCTCCTTTTATTTTTTGAAGCCGGAAAGATCCAGCTTATCAAAGCGGGTCAGGAATTGCGCAATCTCATCGGCAACCTTTGCGGCAGTACCCGCCACATCGTTCTCAATGTTCAAGGGCAAGATCGGATCGTGCACAGACAGGCGCAGCAAAAACCAGCCGCCGGGTATGTTGATGCGCACACCCTCATAATTCTCCGGCTCCACGCTCCAGTTCTCATGGTCAGCAGCGAATACAGCCAGTTGTGACATCACATCTTCCCCATAGTCGTGAAAGTCCTCTAAGAGAATGGGCACACGAATCTCCACACTCTCTGCCGGGCGGTGCAGATCGGCCGTCAGATCCTCAATGGTCTTACCCTCTCGGCGCAGTTTGGCTGCCTTAATGACAATCTTCGTTGCCAAATAGGCGCCATCGTCCAGGAAATAATTATCCTTTAGTGCTGCGTGGCCACTGGTCTCAATAGCAAGGGCAGAGTCTACGCCGCTTTTGTTCAGTTCAATACTCTTGTCGATTACATTCTTATAGCCGCGACGATAGCGCAGCTGCTTGCCCCCCAGGTCTTGCTCAATAAAGGTACGCAGACCGTCGGAGGTCAGGCTGTCGGTCACCACAGTGGTGCCCGGGTGATCCTCCAGCACAATGGCCGCCGCCAAGGCAACCAGCGTGTTACGGTTGATCTCCTGCCCGGTGGCGCCAATGCAGCCCACACGGTCCACATCCGTATCAAATATCAGACCCAGGTCGGCGCTGCTGTCCAGCACCATTTTGGAGGCGGCATCAATAGCGCCTTTATTCTCCGGGTTTGGAATATGATTGGGAAACATGCCGTCCGGCTCCAGAAATTGACTGCCGCTTACATCGGCACCCAACGGCGCCAGCACCTGATCGGCGTAAAATCCGCCTACACCGTTACCGGCGTCCACCACAATGTGCAGACCTTCCAGCGGGCGGTCACCATTCTGCACGCCGTCCACGATCTGCCGGCGCAAAAGGGCGGCATAATCGTTCATAAAGGGCAGCGTCACAGGTGCATTGTCGGTACCTGCCGGCACTTCCGCGTCATACGCCAGCTCCAAAATGGCGCTTACATCCTCCCCTTCCAGACCGCCGCCGGAAGTAAAGAACTTCAGCCCGTTTCGGTCAAAGGGGTGATGGGACGCGGTGATCTCCAGCGCCGTTTGCACCGGCTCATTTTCTACAATACTCATAAACATAGAGGGGGTTGTTGCCAGTCCGCAGTCAAACACCCTGCACCCGCAGGCACAAAAGGCCGTCATCACCGCCGCTGCAATGCGGGGGGAGGAAATGCGACAGTCCTGCCCTACGGCAATGCCAAAGGTATCTACCTGCTCCTTACAACAGTACCACTTATAGAAACCCACGCAGATCTTCTGCACCGTCTCGTCTGTCAGCTGCACACCGTGCTCCGCCGTTTCTACCGCCGTACCGCGCACATCTGTGCCGCTTTTCAGATGCAAGAATTCTTTTTTATTCATCATCAATCAATCCCTCCGACAGCATATTTTCGTATGCTTCTATAAAGATTTTATATAACGGAAATGCCGCGGCAAATCCGGCTTTTAACTCGTCAATCAGCGCAGTAGAGCCAATGTGCTCCAAGTTCCACCCGGTATAAGAAAACGACATGTCCTTTGCGTTCAAATAGGGCTGCAGCGCCTTGGGTGCATCCGGCACCCGGTCTTTTTTGTAGCTGTTATAGCAGGCAAAGTGCATACCTGCGTCTTCTGCCTGTTTGACTGCACGCGTCCACTTGCGCGGGTGGGCCAAAATCACCTTGCGCAGTTCGTCAAACTGGGCGGGCTTTTGCACAAAGAAACCCAGACCCATGGTGTAGCACACCGGCGAAAACTCAAACCAAAAGAACGGCGCACAGGGGTACTGCTTCTTGTGTCGCCGCAGCATCAGCCACAGGTTCTCCCGATACATCATCTTGCTTTTGGAGCGGCGGGTGTCTCTGCGAATGCGAGAAACAGTGTACACAGGATCCGTGTACATTTTATCGTCCAGCTGTGTCATCATCTCCGCCAGATCCAGCACAATTTGCCGCATGGGGATCGTGGCCAGCTGTTTTAATTCTTCCTTATGTTCTTCATAAAATGCCTTAGAATCGTTAAAGCGGTTTTCGCTGAGCAGCTCAATGGCTTTTGGGGTAATTCCGTTAAAATTTGTCATGCTTTAAGAGTCCTTTGCTTTGCATTTGCTGGGCTGCCAGTTCCGCACAGATCTTGGCGGAATGGAATTGCAAACCGCCTTGGATCCAAGCGTAATACGGCGGCCGAATTGGGGCGTCTGCCGACAGTTCGATAGACGAACCCAGCGTAAACGCACCGGCGGCCATCACCACCTGGCTGTCATAGCCGGGCATATCCCACGGCTCCGGCAACACATAGCTGTCAATCGGACTACCGCTTTGCACCCCCTGACAAAATGCAACCAGACTGTCCGGGTTTTCAAGTCCCAGACACTGCACAATGTCCTGCCGGGGTTCATCCCACTTGGGGGTCACATCGTAGCCAAAGGACTGGTACAGCGCCGCAATATACACAGCGGATTTCAGCGCCTCACCTACGGTATGGGGAGCATAGAACAGACCCATATACAGCTCACGGTTCATTCCCAGTGTGGCGCCCACTTCCCGCCCCAGTCCGGGGGTGGTCAGTCGAAAGGCGCACTTTTCTACCAAATCGTGGCGCCCGGCTATGTAACCGCCGGTGCGGGCCATACCGCCGCCGGCGTTTTTGATCAGCGACCCGGCGATCAGATCTGCCCCCACCTGGGTGGGCTCTTGCTTATTGACAAATTCACAGTAACAGTTGTCTACCATCACAATGCAGTTGGGGTTCTTCTCTTTGGCAATCTCTGCCACCTTTTGCGTCTCCTCTAAAGAGAGACTGGCGCGCAACTCATACCCGCGGCTGCGCTGGATATACACCATGCTCACCGTATCGTCCACCGCTTTGGCAATGGCTTCATAGTCTAAATGTTCCTCTTTCAGCGGCACGCAGTCAAAAGCAATGCCATAATCCTTCAGCGACCCCATATTTTCGCCGGTAAGCCCGATCACGCTGTGCAGGGTGTCATAGGGCATACCGCTGACGCACAGCATTTTGTCTCCCGGGCGCAGCACACCAAACAGCGCCACCGCCAGGGTGTGGGTGCCGCAGGTAAAATTGTGACGCACAAGTGCGTCCTCCGCGCCGAACACCTGCGCCCATACTTTGTCCAGGGTCTCCCGACCCTCGTCGCCGTAACCGTAGCCGGTGCTGCTGCCAAAGTGCCGTTCGCTGATACCGTTGTCCATAAAGGCCCGCAGCACCTTCAGCTGATTGTATTCCGTTACCTCGTCAATCTCCGTAAATCGTGGCACCACCTGCTGCAACGCAGCGGCAGACGCGGACTCGATCTTCGGATCCAGTTGAAAAAAGGGGGTCATTGATATTGTCTCCATAATCCTTGATTGATAAATCCGTTTTGCAGGTAAAACTGTTCATTGCGCCCTTGCTCACGCATTAGGTAGACAGTGCCTTTGCAGTCTGCCACCAGCCGCCGCACCAGCATGGAGCCGTAGCCCATGCGGCGGAATTCCGGCTGGGTTCGCACGGCGGTGAGCACTGCGCCCTTATCCGTTACGGATGATAATATACCGCTGGCCAGGATCATGCCGTCCATACGCAAGGTCAGCGCCTTGGCGCCGCCGTGGCGAATACGATGGCTCAGATCTACATACCAGCTTTCAAAATCCTGGCTGTCGTAGTCAATAAAATTATATAAATCCATGAGTTTTGGATAGCTGTCAAACACAGCCATACCGCTTTGCACATCGTAGCGCCGCACAGACTGCATCATCGGCCCCTCTCTGTAAGGCCGATCCATGCAAAAATCTGCTGTACAAAGCAGCGTACCATATCCCATGGCCGCAAAAAAGGCCGTCAATTCTTCCCGGTCCGCATTTTCCGTTAAGGACAAAGTGCAGTCCCGATCCAAATACGATAAAACCGCAGTCATTTGCCCGCTCTCCGTTCTTTGCACATAAAAGCGAGCGAAGTTGTAATCACAGCCGTAGCTTTCTGCCAGCGCCAGCACCCGTACGGAAAACAAATCCGTTTGTTCATACTGCCGCAGCAGATCTAAATCCTGTTGATACTCAATCATATAATTTGGGCAAAAGGGCGGCCAATAGTGCACGGGTAGCGTCTATATCCGACTGCTGCACCACAGAGGCGCCGGAGTGGATATACCGGCAGGGCAGGCTCACAGCCAGCGCTGCGCTTCCCTGTCCGGCCCGTTGCAGAGCGCCGGCATCGTTGCCGCCGGCAATGGCGGTTTTGGTCTGGCTGGGAATACCGTTCTCGTCGGCTGTTTCTCTGGCCATACGATATAGCGCCCGGTCATAAATGGTGGCGCCGTCCATAAAGCTGAACACCGGGCCATCACCAAGCACGCACACCCGCTTATCGCCGGTCACACCGTCCAAGTCCGCTGCGGTGGTGGCTTCCAGCACCAAAACACGATCCGGCTGGACCCGACTGCCGGTACAGGCAGCGCCCCGCAGGCCCACTTCTTCCTGCACCTGGAAGCAGAACCAGGTGTCTGCCTCCAGTTCCGATTGTAAAAGCTGGATCATCAGCATGCAGCCGATCCGGTCGTCCAGCGCTTTGGCACAAATTTTACCGTCGCCAAAGGCGATATACGACTCGCTGAAATAGGCAAAGCTGCCTACCGGGGCTATGGCTTCCGCTGTTTGCTTATCAGCAGCGCCCACATCTATCAATAATTCATCAAAGGAAGGCACTTTCTCCCCTGCATCCTCATGGAGCAGGTGAATGGGCACCGTGCCGACCATACCGTGGCCGCCGTTTTCCAGCGCCAGGCGGCGCCCCAGCACCACAGAAGGGTTAATTCCGCCTACCGGTGCAAATTGCAGGTAGCCCTCCTCGGTGGCGCCGGTGATGATAAAGCCCACCTCGTCCATGTGGGCAGAGAGCATGACCCGCTTCTCCGGGGTGCGCTTGCCTTTCTTAAAGGCGATAATGGAACCCATCGCGTCCACAGTGCAAGTGGTGCAATAGGGCCGGATCTGCTCTAACATGTAGTCCCGCACCGCCGCTTCATTGCCGCTGGTGCCGTTCAAATCGCATAAGGTTTTAAGCACGGTGCTCACCTGCTTTCATTCGCACAAAGGCAGCCAGCAGCGCCGCCGTCTGCTCCACATCGGCGGTATCTACAACCTCTGCAGGGGTGTGCATATATTTTTCCGGGACAAGTCTACGGCTGCTCATAGTCAGGTCAACACGCTTGAGAGAATCAATAATTA
>OGWV01000834.1_pt1 | contig 19267 bp, 23 predicted proteins | sample 1576081 | NCBI WGS metagenome assembly OGWV01 (sample SAMEA3541541, study PRJEB24748) | human gut metagenome | biome: human gut; feature: human-associated habitat; material: faeces | place: China | collected 2012 | reverse complement strand
GGGCTTGTAATGGGTTAAGTGATAACAGATGTCTGGAAATATAGGGGCAAATCCAGTGTCGCTGTACCCCACAGAAGGGGGCATGCAGGATATTATTGACTGCATTCGTGCTGAACTGGGTGTCGGAACCACGAAAAACGCCGTTTTTCAGCATATCCAGAGCCTGCCCCGCGGACAGCAGAAAGAGGCTCTGCTTGCGTCAGCCGCGCTGCCCCTGCTGTTCCGTCCCCGTGAGGTTCAGGGGACAATGTTCGGTGATGGTGGTATGGGAGGATGGCGAAATATGCAGGGAAATACCCCTGTGACGCCTCTGGTCGATGCCGGATGCAATATGGTGATTGTGACGCATCTGAGTGACGGTTCTTTATGGGATCGCCAGGCTTTTCCGGACACCACAATCCTTGAGATCCGTCCCCGGAAAAGGCTGAAATATGCAGGTGATGGTGGCAACAGCGGCGGTCTGCTCAGTTTTACATCGGCACATACCGACGCCTGGCGTCAGCAGGGCTATGAAGACACGATGCTGGCGATGGAGCATATCCGGAAACCGCTGGCAGCACGTCAGGCACTGACCCGGTCAGAGGCGGTATTGCAGAAAAGCCTGGATATAACGGAAGAGGCAGATTTGGCACTGAGAAACGCGATGGCCCGGATTAAATAAAGACGCCCCAAAGAAACGCCACCGCCTGTGGTGGTGTTTTTCCTGTCTGGTGTTATTGAAAATATTTTCAGATATATATTACCTGAGAGAAAGTTTTACCCCTCACCTGTCAATTCACTCACTGGAAATTTAATTATGAAATTACCTGTAAAGTTATTAATGAGCCTTATATCTCTGGTCAGCGTTATTGCACGTGCCGGGGAATATAAAAATTACAGCCGGGATGAAATAAAATACTGGCGATATACATCATACAAGGGGGGGAAACTTCCGGAAGGTTTCACTGATGAGAAATTTTCCAGCGCCATTTACAACGGAAGAATATTTACAATGAAACGTTTACATACCCTTATGTTATTTCTGGCGGTTCTGTTCACGGGCTTTAACTTTAACGCAGAAGCGGCTACCGTAAAACAAGCTCTTAGTTGTAACCCAGAAGCCTGGGCTGAACAACCTGGAGCGTGTCCATCAACGTACGAGTTGTACGAAGGTGACGCTACCTACAAAGCCGCTATCGACAAAGCATTAAAACCGGTCGGACTGAACGGCATGTTCGGTAAAGGCGGCTATATGGATGGCCCTGGTGGAGGTATCACGCCAGTAAACATTAACGGTACAGTCTGGTTCCAGGGCGACGGTTGCAAAACCAATACCTGCGGCTGGGACTTTATCGTAACACTCTATAACCCAAAAACCCATGAAGTTGTTGGCTACCGTTACTTTGGTTTAGATGACCCGGCCTACCTGGTTTGGTTCGGTGAAATTGGCGTGCATGAATTCGCGTATCTGGTGAAAAACTACGTAGCTGCGGTTAACTAATTTAAGGAGTCTATCATGAAAACTTTTATCAAAACTTTACTCGTTGCTGTAACTATTCTGTTCTCTGTCTTCGCTACTGCGAAACAAGTAAAACTGCCAAATAACATCAAATACGTTAATACTACAGAAGCGTTTTCCTGTACCGAAATTGACGGTATGAATTGCCAGACAAAGAATCAGTTCAACTATAAAGATAACAGCTATGTTTTCGTGCTTGAACGTGGTGGTGCCTGGTGCTACGACTACACTGTCTCGGTAGTTAACCTGAAAACCGGGAAAGCACAAATGATTGAATACGGGGACAATCAACTGTGCTCAGGTAGCAACAAACCGTTCTTCGAAATCAAAAATGGCGTACCGACGGTAGGAGTCATCGACACATCCGGAAAACCTGTCGTTGTAGCCCAGGACAAACTTAAAATCTAAGGAGTAAACCATGCGTTTCTCTGCACATTATTAATATCAAAGGTAAATACAGCCCCAGCCATTGTTACCGGAAAGCCGCTTAATGCGTGGCTCGCCAGTGAAAGGCCTCTCAGACAATAAACCTTATTCATTTCACCCGTCAGGCCGCGTCTTCTCCGGGAGACGCGGCTTTTTTCATTTATTGCACCAGTAAATCTTAACCACCGATAAGGAGCAAAGTATGCGATTAGCAAGTCGTTTTGGTTATGCTGCAAACCAGATACGCCGTGACCGTCCGCTGACACATGAAGAACTGATACGCCATGTACCCAGTATTTTTGGGGAAGACCGGCACACCTCCCGCAGTGAACGGTATGCGTACATTCCCACCATTACCGTCCTGGAAAATCTGCAGCGGGAAGGCTTTCAGCCGTTCTTCGCCTGCCAGACCCGTGTGCGCGACCCGGGCCGCCGGGGATACACAAAACACATGCTGCGTCTGCGGCGGGCCGGAGAGATAAACGGAGAACATGTCCCTGAAATTATTCTGCTCAACTCTCATGACGGTACCTCCAGCTACCAGATGCTGCCGGGTTACTTCAGGTTCGTCTGCCAGAACGGGTGCGTCTGTGGCCAGTCTCTGGGGGAAGTGCGTGTTCCACACCGGGGAAATGTAGTGGAGAAAGTTATCGAAGGGGCTTACGAGGTGGTGGGCGTGTTTGACCGGATAGAGGAGAAGCGTGATGCCATGCAGTCGCTGGACCTGCCGCCACCGGCACGCCAGGCGCTGGCACAGGCGGCACTGACTTACCGTTATGGTGACGAACATCAGCCCGTCACCACCGCCGACATTCTGACGCCGCGACGCCGGGAGGATTACGGTAAGGACCTGTGGAGCGCATATCAGACCATCCAGGAGAATATGCTGAAAGGCGGGATTTCCGGTCGCAGTGCAAAAGGAAAACGTATCCATACCCGGGCCATTCACAGCATTGATACCGACATTAAGCTCAATCGCGCATTGTGGGTGATGGCAGAAACGATGCTGGAGAGCCTGCGCTGATGCCGTTTCCCTGAGTGAGGGAATCATTCAGCTTTCGTTCCTGAAAAACACACATTTATTTGTTATTTAAGGAGTTATCTCATGAAAACCGTTTCTCAGAATACCCCCACAATTTATTCAGCTACAACACCAGAGAATAATCCGCCTCAGTTGGTTGCCAGCCTCGTCCCTGATGAACAGCGCATCAGCTTCTGGCCGCAGCATTTTGGCCTCATTCCACAGTGGGTGACCCTGGAGCCCCGTGTCTTCGGCTGGATGGACCGTCTGTGCGAAGACTACTGCGGTGGTATCTGGAATCTGTACACCCTGAACAACGGCGGGGCATTTATGGCACCCGAACCGGATGACGATGATGACGAAACATGGGTACTGTTCAATGCCATGAACGGTAACCGCGCAGAAATGAGCCCGGAAGCCGCCGGTATTGCCGCCTGTCTGATGACGTACAGTCATCATGCCTGTCGTACGGAGAATTATGCCATGACGGTCCATTATTACCGGTTGCGGGATTACGCCCTGCAGCATCCGGAATGCAGCGCCATTATGCGCATCATCGACTGAATGGAGAGAAGCACAATGCAACAACTTTCCTTTCTGCCCGGAGAGATGACGCCCGGCGAGCGCAGCCTCATTCAACGGGCCCTGAAAACCCTGGACCGCCATCTTCATGAACCCGGCGTGGCCTTCACCTCCACCCGTGCAGCACGGGAATGGCTGATTCTGAACATGGCGGGACTGGAGCGTGAAGAATTCCGGGTGCTGTATCTGAACAACCAGAATCAGCTGATTGCCGGTGAAACCCTCTTCACCGGCACCATCAACCGCACGGAAGTCCATCCCCGGGAAGTGATTAAACGCGCCCTGTACCACAATGCCGCTGCCGTGGTACTGGCACACAATCACCCGTCCGGTGAAGTCACACCCAGTAAGGCAGACCGGCTTATCACCGAACGTCTGGTACAGGCACTGGGCCTGGTGGATATCCGGGTGCCGGACCATCTGATAGTCGGTAGCAACCAGGTTTTCTCCTTTGCCGAACATGGTCTGCTTTAACCCTTCACAACCACATCACACCTGTTTTCACTTTTATCTTCTGTCTTCAGAGGTATCCCATTATGAAAATTATCACCCGTGGTGAAGCCATGCGTATTCACCAACAACATCCGACATCCCGTCTTTTTCCGTTCTGTACCGGTAAATACCGCTGGCACGGCAGTGCTGAAGCGTATACCGGTCGTGAAGTGCAGGATATTCCCGGTGTGCTGGCCGTGTTTGCTGAACGCCGTAAGGACAGTTTTGGTCCGTATGTCCGGCTGATGAGCGTCACCCTGAACTGAGTGGGAATTCTGATGAGCAGAATTATCGCCACTACCGGACCATTCTTAGCCGATTTTCTGTAAGGATTTTATCGTGTCAGACACACTCCCCGGGACAACACTTCCCGACGACAATCACGACCGCCCCTGGTGGGGGCTGCCCTGCACCGTGACGCCCTGTTTCGGGGCACGTCTGGTGCAGGAGGGTAACCGGTTGCATTACCTTGCCGACCGCGCCGGTATCAGAGGCCTGTTCAGCGATGCAGATGCGTACCACCTGGACCAGGCCTTTCCGCTGCTGATGAAACAACTGGAACTCATGCTCACCAGCGGTGAACTGAATCCCCGCCATCAGCATACCGTCACGCTGTATGCAAAAGGGCTGACCTGCAAAGCCGATACCCTCAGCAGTTGTGGTTACGTTTATCTGGCTGTTTATCCGACGCCCGAAATGAAAAATTAACTCGCCAGAATAGCCTTCTGCTACGGCCTGGTGTTTTCACCACGCCACTTTTCCATTTTTATATCTGCATATCAGGAAAATCTTCAGTATGAAAACATTACCTGTATTACCCGGGCAGGCGGCCAGTTCTCGCCCGTCTCCTGTTGAAATCTGGCAGATACTGCTGTCCCGACTGCTGGACCAGCACTATGGCCTCACACTGAATGACACACCTTTTGCCGATGAACGTGTGATTGAGCAGCATATTGAGGCAGGCATTTCACTGTGTGATGCGGTGAACTTTCTCGTGGAAAAATACGCGCTGGTGCTACCGACCAGCCGGGATTCAGCGCCTGTACCCGCTCTCAGTTAATAAACAGCATCGATATCCTCCGGGCTCGCAGGGCGACCGGCCTGATGACCCGCGACAATTACAGAACGGTAAATAACATTACCCTGGGTAAGTATCCGGAGGCGAAATGATGACACTGGAAGCCGACAGCGTTAACGTACAGGCGCTGGATATGGGGCACATTGTCGTTGACATTGATGGTGTTAATATCACTGAACTGATTAATAAGGCCGCTGAAAACGGTTATTCACTCCGCGTGGTGGATGACCGTGACTCTACCGAAACACCGGCAACTTATGCCAGCCCTCACCAGTTGCTGTAAGACAATGCAGTGATGCAGGGTATAGTGCCATTAACCACAGAAACAGCACTGTTGTCCTGTATTAAGCAGGCAAGAGAAGATGTCCTTACCCTGCGCCATCTGCAGCTTCTGCACCAGAACCGGTGAATCTCACTCGACAGGCTTCATTTCCCCTGACGCCAGCCTGAATACAGCTGGCGTTTTCATTTATAAACAGAAAGGAAAACCGATAATAATGGAATGGACGCCCCGACCATGAAGCAACGGTAGGATATTACTGATAAACCTTCCAGTGGAGGTGCGTTATGGCCGTTTTAACGATTAGCATTGACCTGACAAAAAATGAATTCCAAATCCACGGTCTGGGTAGGAACAGAAAAATCTAAGCTCAGAAAACGGATTAAAGTAAGCGTCAACGGAGCACCGTATTGACGCTTATTTATTGGTGAGAACTACGTTCCATGGCAGGAGTTCGTCAACACGGTTGGAGGGCCATTCCGGCAGTATGCTCAGAATATGGCGCAGATACGCTTCCGGATCGATACCGTTCAGACGGCAGGTGCCTGCTTTTCCGGCAACAAGCAGGAATCTCAGTGCTGAAGCAGGAATTAGAGGTAAAAACGCCCTACCGGGCCATGAATCACCCGGTCATTGGAGTAGTAACCAAAGCAGATTTAGCCAGCATGGAACAAATATCTTTGGTGAAAAGTTGGTTACGGGAAGCTGGAGCGCACAACGTGTTAGTAACCAGTGCAGTTAATAACAATGGAGTTACAGAACTTTTTGCCTTGCTGCATACAGAAGAAGGCTGTTGTTAATTTCGATTGGTTCTCAGATGAGAATGATGACGGTGATACACAGATAAGAATCAATGAGCAATGAGGGTTGCCGGGCAACCCTCATTGAATAAAACGGGAATTACTTCGCTTCGCCGTTTTTCATTTCGCCCATAGCTTTCAGCTTTTTGGAGATATCGCGGCGTTCTTTGGAGAGCTCGGCATTTTTGATGATGTAATCGTCAACGCGATCTTCATAGTCACCTTTCATGCTGGCGATGATGCCCTGGATTGCTTCAACGCTCATCCCAGGCTTGATGTAATCGCTCAGGTTGTCCAGCAGCAGGACGCGCTTCTGGTTGTCACGGATCTTTTTCTCAACGTCCTGAATTTCACGTTGCAGTTTGTTCTTACGACGGAACAGACGAACAAATTCCAGTACGTCCTGGAATGAAGGCTTGGTAGTTTCCATTTTTATACCCCTGATAATGTGAGAGTCGGATTCGTTTAAGCAACCGCTATTCGTTAGGGCCAACATTACTCATAGCTGCCGCAGATGACAATGCTTTTATCCCTTTTCACTATCATACCCTTTATCCTTGCTGAATCGAAGCAGCAGCAAGATGATTCTGAAGTTCAGGAATTATTTGCGCAAGGCCCGGCAAATCAGATTCGATAGCAACTCAAGCTGATGCGCCGTTTCCATGTTCAGCCACACATAACCATAGATTGGTGTTTCCACTACCTTCAGGTCATGGTGGTTATTGAGCAACTGACGCAGCTCTTCCACAGCATCGTTCAATTTTTCCGTATTGGCAAAAACCGGCTGCGGATTACCTTCGTACAGCGCATGAACAAGGCTCAGCAGTATTTGCTGCATCATGTGCTGGGTATCACGAAGTTTTTGCGCGTTCAATAACACGAAATGGCTGGGGCGCGTGGCCCAGTACGCATTGATTTGCAACTCCAGCATACAAACCAGATTGCGGTTAATGGTCTGGATACCTTCATATATCGATTTTGGAATACGGGTTTCTTTGCTGGCGGGCGCAATCAGCCCACGCATTTTCACGGCATCGGTCAGGAGTTTTTGTAGATGGCTTTCCAGACGTGGGCGTTCGAGTAAGTTCGGTGAGAATGCAGATTGATAGACCCGATTATACTCGGTCAGACTTTTCGCCAGTTGAATGCGCCAGTGGATGAACGCCCGTTGTGGCCAGATACCGGTAAACAACATTGCCAGTAAAGAGCCGAGGATCACATCGCCGCTTCGCCATAACGCCGTATTAATTTCACCTGTCGGGGAACCAACAACAATTGCCAGCGTCACCCCAATCAATAAACCTTGATACGGTTTCTTGCCCAGCGCCAGCCAACCGCAAAGAAACATAGCCGCCGCGCACCAGACTAACATCAGCGGTAACGAGATTAACTCCAGTTGCAGAGCGATAAGACCTAAAATCGACCCCAACACCGTACCGCCAATACGTTCGAATGCGCGAGGGACAACGTTCCCCCAGAACGAGATTGGCCCCATAATCACCACCATGGTGACCAGCGGCCAGGTGCTTTCCGGGATAGTAAACAGGCGGATAATGAGAAAAGTGAGCAGGAATGCCAGCGCGACCCGAGTACCATGCACAATGCGGTAATGGCGGTATACCCGGATTTCAAACGGGCTTAATGACTTATCGGCACGCACGCAGAAACTCCGTAATGAGATTAAAAGCGCTCATAACTCATCTGTCGGCCAGAAGGCGCGCCTCTGAATTATCCGACGGACAAACCGGGAACAGTGTAATTTCCCGGCAGGAGCGAAAAAATTGAAAGGCGCATCTTACTCTTTTCGCTTTCAAAAAAAAGAGTGGTCATCGCGTTAACACACCGCCCTGAGATGAATTAGTGATGTTTTGGCTGCACCGCAACATACATTTCGATATCCCAGTACCCATCTTCCGCGCCATTGTTCAAATAAACCTCGAAGCAGGGCTTTGGTAACATTTCATAAGCACTGTCCTGCAAGAGACTATTAAAGAACTGATACCAGGGTTTAGCAAAATCATCACCGACTACACGAGCTACCGCCACCGCATACTGACCACCTGTAATTTCTGTCAGAATGACGCCCTCACTGTTTTCGGGAAGCGTAAAGTAACCCGGCACCGTCACGACGGTGTCGCAGCGTAATTTTTCGGCGGGTGTTTCATCTGGATTGTCGTAATAGACAGCAACCCACTCCTTCGGCACAATATTTTTGCTATCTACCCACATCATCAACTGCTCAAAGCCTTTCTTTACCGTCTGTTCCCACGGGCCAACGAGATGGAAACCTGCAACGGTACGTTTCTCTTCCTGCTTAATCTCGTAGTTCATGACGCCTCCATTGACACTGTTTTTATATACAGTATAGTTGCAAAATTAAAACCACAAGGAATGAGTGTTGATTATGCGAGCAGACTCGCACTCCTGCCAGTCTGCTGCAAAAGAAAGGTCAGGCCTTATGGTGGAAATAATCACTCAGGCGAGAAAACATGCTGCCTTCCCCGACAGATTCCAGGGTAACCAGCGGCCAGTGCGCCACCTGTTTATCACGGTCGTAAAGTTCAATTTCCCCTACCCGCTGATGGGCGCTAATTGGCGCGGTGAGTTCTTTACCATCAAGGGTATATTTGGCTTTGATATGTGGAATTTCGGCTTTCGGTAGCACCATCCAGAACTCTTGTTCCGTTCCCAGGTCGATATTTTCTTTATCGCCATACCAGATGCGTTCCGTTCCGACCTTTTTCCCACGGTGCAAAATTTGCACCGTAGTAAAGTTTTGTTGCCCCCAACGCAGTAATTTTCTTGCCTCTTCCTCACGACCTTTTGCACTGTCAGCCCCCATTACCACTGCAATGAGACGACGCTGCCCATCTACAGCCGAAGCAATGAGATTAAACCCGGCACCAGAAGTATGACCCGTTTTCAGGCCGTCAACATTCATGGTTTTATCCCACAACAACCCGTTACGGTTTTGCTGGGTGATACCGTTCCAGGTGAGACTTTTCTCACTGTACATATGATAAAACTCGGGCTCGCCGTGGATGATAGCACGAGAAAGCACAGCTAAATCATAAGCCGAGCTATGCTGGCCAGGTGCATCCAGACCATGCACTGTTTCAAAATGCGTATCCTTGAGATGCAGCTTCTCGGCATAGTTGTTCATCATTTCAACAAACTGCCGTTGCCCACCGGCAATATAGTCAGCCAGAGCAACACAAGCGTCATTTCCGGAATCCACAATTAAACCACGGCTTAAATCACGTACCGATACGCGATCGCCCTCTTTCAAAAACATCAGTGAAGAACCGACAAACACCGGATTATCTTTCGCCCACGCATCGCGCCCCACGGTGACAATATCGTCTGGCGTAATGCGATGACTATCGATAGCGCGATCCACGACATAACCCGTCATCAGCTTTGTCAGGCTGGCGGGATTGCGCTGTTGATGCTCATTATCCGCGGTGAGGATCTGACCGGTGGTGTAATCCATCAATACCCAGGACCCGGCATGAATCTCTGGAGGCTGAGGTGAAAAAGGAATGTTTTCCGCCGCAAAACCAGACGATAAGTTAAAAACGAACAAAGAAGCAGCAATAATAAGACGGCGTTTCAACAGCAAACCCTCAGGAGTTTCAAATAGCTGTTCTTTTTACGGAAATACTTATGAACTGGCTGGAATAAAGTGCAAGAAAATGTGACTACCCTCTCATTTTTATCTGACATGATCTGTTGCCACTCGCTGCCAAATTGTGGCGCTAAAGCTGATTAGCACGGTGATATTTGATACTCTGGCAGACAGCAGAAATAACGGATTTAACCTAATGATGAATGACGGTAAGCAACAATCTACCTTTTTGTTTCACGATTACGAAACCTTTGGCACGCACCCCGCGTTAGATCGCCCTGCACAGTTCGCAGCCATTCGCACCGATAGCGAATTCAATGTCATCGGCGAACCCGAAGTCTTTTACTGCAAGCCCGCTGATGACTATTTACCCCAGCCAGGAGCCGTATTAATTACCGGTATTACCCCGCAGGAAGCACGGGCGAAAGGAGAAAACGAAGCCGCGTTTGCCGCTCGTATTCACTCGCTTTTTACCGTACCGAAGACCTGTATTCTGGGCTACAACAATGTGCGTTTCGACGACGAAGTCACACGCAACATTTTTTATCGTAATTTCTACGATCCTTACGCCTGGAGCTGGCAGCATGATAACTCGCGCTGGGATTTACTGGATGTTATGCGTGCCTGTTATGCCCTGCGCCCGGAAGGAATAAACTGGCCTGAAAATGATGACGGTCTACCGAGCTTTCGCCTTGAGCATTTAACCAAAGCGAATGGTATTGAACATAGCAACGCCCACGATGCGATGGCTGATGTGTACGCCACTATTGCGATGGCGAAACTGGTAAAAACGCGTCAGCCACGTCTGTTTGATTATCTCTTTACCCATCGTAATAAACACAAACTGATGGCGTTGATTGATGTTCCGCAGATGAAACCCCTGGTTCACGTTTCCGGAATGTTTGGGGCATGGCGCGGCAATACCAGCTGGGTGGCACCGCTGGCGTGGCATCCAGAAAATCGCAATGCCGTAATTATGGTGGATTTGGCAGGAGACATTTCGCCATTACTGGAACTGGATAGCGACACATTGCGCGAGCGTTTATATACTGCAAAAGCCGATCTTGGCGATAACGCCGCCGTTCCGGTTAAGCTGGTGCATATCAATAAATGTCCGGTGCTGGCCCAGGCGAATACGCTACGCCCGGAAGATGCCGACCGACTGGGAATTAATCGTCAGCATTGCCTCGATAACCTGAAAATTCTGCGTGAAAATCCGCAAGTGCGCGAAAAAGTGGTGGCGATATTCGCGGAAGCCGAACCGTTTACGCCTTCAGATAACGTGGATGCACAGCTTTATAACGGCTTTTTCAGTGACGCAGATCGTGCAGCAATGAAAATTGTGCTGGAAACCGAGCCGCGTAATTTACCGGCACTGGATATCACTTTTGTTGATAAACGGATTGAAAAGCTGTTGTTCAATTATCGGGCACGCAACTTCCCGGGGACGCTGGATTATGCCGAGCAGCAACGCTGGCTGGAGCACCGCCGCCAGGTATTCACGCCAGAGTTTTTGCAGGGTTATGCTGATGAATTGCAGATGCTGGTACAACAATATGCCGATGACAAAGAGAAAGTGGCGCTGTTAAAAGCACTTTGGCAGTACGCGGAAGAGATCGTCTAATTTGAAGCCTCCGCCGCTGGTACGGCGGAGGACAATGTTGAGTCAGGCTTTTTGAACGGTGATGCTCCACGCTGCATCGCCAATCTGCTGATAATCGGTGATGGCATGTCCTTCTTCTGCCGCCCACTGTGGGATTGCTTCAGTTGCCTGGGTGCAATCAAACTCAATTACCAACTCATCGCCGCTGGCCATTTCTGCCAGTGCTGCTTTTGCTTCTATGAGTGGAAACGGACAGACCTGCGTCACCACATCCAGCTTTTTAATCGCCATCTTTACACCTTACTTAATTTGCCGCAGCAGTCGCCAGTCGTGCCTTACGCTGTGGTCGTACATACACAAGCCAGGACGCAGTCCAGACTCCGAGAATCATAAATACAAGGCCAATCCAGCCCTGCCAGGTCATCATTGCAGTCATGACCAGTCCATTACCGATAGAGCAACCACCTGCAATGCTGGCACCGAAGCCCATAAGCACACCACCTAACCCGCTACGTACTGTTGTTTGTGCATCAGCTGCGCGAACGCGGAACTCACGGCTCGCTTTGGCTGCAATAAATGACCCCACGAAGATCCCTAACACCAGGAAAACGCCCCAGTTAATGTATTTCACGTCACCTGCGACCAGAAATTGCAGAATATTGGCCGTTGGGGAAGTGATTCCTAACCCAAACATGCGTCCGGTTGCTTCACTCAGGGGCCAGGCTAAAAGCGCAATCAAACCGATGAGTACAGCAGTGACAAAGGGATGCCAGCGTTTTTCAAACAGAATATGAGCGATCCCGGTTCGGCGCGGCGGTAAGGTCGCGACTTTGAGTTTTGGCTTCTTCAACTCTTTCATCACCACCCAGAGCGTTATCACCAGCAAAACGGTAACCAACGGCCACACAGACAAATTAAAAGTCTCAGCAATAGAGTTATGTTCAGTACTGTAGTGCTGCAAGGTTTGATTTAAACCACTGGCATGTGGAGAACGCATCACCGCACTCATCACCATATAAGTGAAAAGCGCGATCCAACTGCCGATCAATCCCTCACCCGCGCGATACCAGGTCCCGGTGGCACATCCACCCGCCAGAACAATTCCCAGCCCGAAGATATACCCACCTATAACAGTACCAAGCCACGGGAACGCCCCGGCTTCGTAAGTCAGTAGGCCCGCCTGAATTAACGCAAAAACCCCCACGCTTTGTACCGAAATTGCAATCAGCAAGGCGTAAAACATGCGATTATTTTTCGCGATATACATATCGCGAAAACCACCTGTCAGGCAAAAACGCCCACGCTGCATGACAAATCCCAGCAGAGCACCACAAATTAGCCCGCTTAATATCATTGAAAACATAAATTAATTAACCAGATGAATGTTAATAGGGAAATTATTCATGACTGGTGGAATGCAGACCAATAACCAAATTCTCTAAATTAGAACAAATGGTTATTAATGAGGATTTCGATAAAAAAGAATAAAAAAACCGGAGCCAAATAATCATTCGACTCCGGTTTATTATTAGAAAAGATGATTATGCAACGTCTTCGTACTGCGGAACCGGGTTACGGAAGCTCTTGGTGACGCAAGCCAGGTAAATCAGACCGATAGCCGCCCAGATCAGACCCAGAACCATTGAGCTTTCTTCCAGGTTAACCCACAGCGCACCAACGGTCAGCGCACCACACATCGGCAGGAACATATACTGGAAGTGATCTTTCAGCGTCTTGTTACGCTTCTCACGGATCCAGAACTGCGAGATAACCGACAGGTTAACGAAGGTGAACGCCACCAACGCACCAAAGTTAATCAGCGCCGTAGCCATTACCAGGTCGAAGTTGATTGCCAGCAGGGCAATCGCGCCAACCAGGATGATGTTCATCGCCGGAGTACGCCATTTCGGGTGTACATAACCGAAGAAGCTTTTCGGGAATACGCCGTCACGACCCATTACGTACATCAGACGCGCAACACCTGCGTGCGCCGCCATACCGGACGCCAGTACGGTAATGGTGGAGAAGATCAGCGCACCAACCTGGAATGCTTTACCTGCCACGTACAGCATGATTTCAGGCTGTGACGCATCCGGATCTTTAAAGCGAGAGATATCCGGGAAGTACAGCTGCAGGAAGTAAGTTGCAAAGATGAAGATCATGCCGCCAATCAGCGCGGTCAGGAAAATCGCACGCGGGATCACGCGCTCTGCATCTTTGGTTTCTTCCGACAGGTTGCTGATGCCGTCAAAGCCGGTAAAGGAGAAGCACAGGATTGTCGCCCCGGTAATCATCGGGATAACATGCGCATCGCCAGACCAGAACGGACGAGTGCTCGCCAGCGTACCAGCGCCTTCACCTTCAAATACGCCATAAACAACCATGCCCAGAATCACCGCGATCAGCACTACCTGCAACACGACGATTACAGTGTTGAAGTTCGCTACGGATTTCAGACTACGCAGGTTAAAGGCGGTCATAAAGGCCACCAGCGCCACCACAAACATCCACGATGGGATGGAAGGCACCAGAGCTTCAAAATAAATTTTCGCCAGCAGAATGTTGATCATCGGCGCGAACAGATAGTCGAGCAGAGAAGACCAACCCACCATAAAGCCGACAGTCGGGCTAATGGATTTCTGGGCGTAAGTGTATGCAGAGCCAGCAGAAGGATAGCGGCGAACCAGCTTCCCGTAGCTCAGAGCCGTAAACAGGATCGCAATCAATGCGAACGCATAGGCTGTCGGCACATGACCATCCGTGAGGCCTGAAACGATACCAAAAGTATCAAACAGCGTCATCGGCTGCATATAGGCAAGACCCATCATTACAACCGGAACTAACGTAAGCGTTTTACGCAATTCCACGCGAGAGGTGTTTGGAGTAACGTTATGCGACATGGTCATTCTCCTTTACGGTGATAACCGTCGCGTAAGCAAAAAATTGCCCCATTTTTTTGGATTCCTCAGCGACAACAACTGTCGATTTTTAGTAAATATCTATCCGGTACGAAGCCCGGCCTCTTGGTATGAATGATTGGTTTGAAGCAAAAAATAACCGACGCTGATGAAACGTCGGTTTTTAGTCATTTTTTGACAGCGGCGCATTGTGCCTAAATGGGGGGGAAATGACAAGAGAATGAGAGGCTTGTCATAATAATTTTTCTTTAAATGGCTGATTTTCCGTCATCAGATTTTGCATAAACACCGGCGATCGCACTATTTGCTAAAATTTCATCTCGCCACCAGCCGCTGGCAAGGCCTGCGGTCTGTTCGTTCCAGCCAATCCAGACGGGTTCAAAGAGAGTTTGGGCGACCACTTTCTTCTCGATTAACGCGCCACTATCGAGAAAACGTTGCGCCAGATAACGGGGTAAATAGCCGCAGCCGAGGCCGCTAATTTGCAGCTCCAGTTTGGTTTTAAAATCGAAAACGGTAATGGCTTCTTGTTCGTCGAGAAGTTGTGAGGCCGTAGAAGCGCCTGCCTGCGCAGTATCCCCCACCACAATCGCCCGATATCGCTTAATAATACGACGATTTAACGGCTCTTCTTCCAGGGCTAACGGATGATGAGGCGCGACCGCAAAGACTTGTTCCAGATCGCCCAACCGCGAGAAACCAAACTCACTGGAAGTTGGTGGCTCATGCATCGCGCCAACAATAATATCCGCTCGCCCCTGAGTCAGGGCATCCCAGGAACCACCGAGTACGCCATTGATAAACTTCAGGCGCGTCACGCTATGATGTTGATAAAAAGCTTCAATCAGTGGCGCAAGCAGAGAAAAAGGAAACGTGTCGTCCACGCCAATCACCAGTTCGTTTTCCCAGCCTTCATGCAGTTTGATCGCCTGCTTTTCCAGTTCTCGCACGGTATGCAGAACTTCCCGCCCCTTCTCTAATAACATTTTTCCGGTACGGGTGAATTTAGCGCGGTGACCGCTACGATCAAGCAATTGAATATTAAGGTCGCTTTCCAGCTTGTGAACGGTGTAACTCAGAGCGGACGGCGTCTTGTAGAGTTTGGCCGACGCCGCCGCAAAACTGCCTTCTTTTTCTAAGGCATCGAGGATCATCAACACATCCAGCAGTGGTTTCATACACGCCCCCTTGCAGTGCATGCGGCGTCCTGCTGGCGTGATCGTTTACTCCAGCGGCATTACCAGCGGATCGGGATACTGGTATTCAAACCCCAGTTCATTACAAATCCGACTGCCATCAATAATCTTACCTTTGCCGCTGTCCAGACTATTTCTGAACTGCGGAGGTTCCAGCCCCAGTAAACGGGCCATCTGCGGATAGAAAACATTACGCGCAGGGTGAGCTGGCGCACATATATTATAGATGTGTCCGCCTTTAGGTGCCTGTAACAACAGAGTGATAGCGCCAATAACATCTTCTAAATGGACTAAATTAACACCATGTTCACCATCAGGCGCGGTTTTTCCGGCAAAGAAGCGTCCGGGATGACGCCCCGGTCCGACCAGGCCCGCAAGACGCAGAATATCGACCGAAGTACCGGGTAAATTGTGCAGCCAGTCTTCGAGTTCTTCTAATACTCGTCCACTGTTGGTCACCGGATTACGCGGGGTGGTTTCTTTCACCGTGCCTTGCGCGTCGCCATAGACAGACGTTGAGCTGGTAAAAATAATTCGGGGAATACGATGGGCCAGCGCGCTATCCACTAACTCTTGTACCGCTTGTAAATAGAACTCATCGCCGGGGCCGCTACGACGTGCCGGAAGCGTAATGACCAGCGCATCGGCATCCATCAGGGCATCCAGATCGTCAGAATCGCAAACTAACTCAGGCTCCATGCGAAGCAGATAGCTATCAATGCCACTCATTCGGGCCGCTTCGACACCATCTTGTGTGGTTTTACTCCCGGTGACTTGCCAGCCTCGCGCTGAAAGTGACATCGCCAGCGGCATGCCTAACCACCCTAACCCGACAATTGCGACCTTTTTCATCCGTTATCTCCTGATACACCTTAGATCTATAAGGCTACGCTAGCGTATCAAAACTGACAATTCATTCTATGAATGAATCTGTTCAATAATGATAACGACATGCTGCAATGAGCAGTGAATCGTCGGTAACCGCGTATACCAGACGGTGCTCCTCTGTAATGCGTCGGGACCAGAAACCTGACAAATTATGTTTCAGGGGTTCTGGCTTCCCCTTACCTTCAAATGGCGTTCTGCGGGTATCTTTGATAAGTTCATTGATCTTTTTAACAATTCGCTTATCTGTTTCCTGCCAGTACAGATAATCATCCCATGATTCCTCAGACCAGATTAGTTTCACTCAATAATGTCCTTTTCTGTTCCTTTGCCTGATTTCAGGCTATCGATTGAGTCCATCAATCTCCGGGCGTTAGCGGGGGAACGCAGTAGATAAGCCGTCTCTTCCAGCGAGTTGTATTCTTCGAGTGACATCAGAACACAAGCCTCTCCATTCTGACGAGTAATAAGGATCGGGGCATGATCTTCAACGGCTTTCATCATTGTTGCCGACAAATTCTGACGCGCTTCGCTGTAGCTAATTGTACGCATGTCAATCTCCTCTTTTGTACAGTTCATTGTACAATGATGGGCGTTAATTAACTATTTATTAATTAGTTTGTAGATCAAGGTATTGTCAGTGAGACGAAAATCCAGGCTTCGCTATTTTTGGTGCCGTCAGCTTAGAGGACAGTCCTCTTAGCCCCCTCCTTTCCCCGCTCATTCATTAAACAAATCCATCGCCATAAAATATATAAAAAAGCCCTTGCTTTCTAACGTGAAAGTGGTTTAGGTTAAAAGACATCAGTTGAATAAACATTCACAGAGACTTTTATGACACGCGTTCAATTTAAACACCACCATCATCACCATCATCCTGACTAGTCTTTCAGGCGATGTGTGCTGGAAGACATTCAGATCTTCCAGTGGTGCATGAACGCATGAGAAAGCCCCCGGAAGATCACCTTCCGGGGGCTTTTTTATTGCGCGGTTGATAACGGTTCAGACAGGTTTAAAGAGGAATAAGAAAATGACAGACAACACTCGTTTACGCATAGCTATGCAGAAATCCGGCCGTTTAAGTGATGACTCACGCGAATTGCTGGCGCGCTGTGGCATTAAAATCAATCTTCACACCCAGCGCCTGATCGCGATGGCAGAAAACATGCCGATTGATATTCTGCGCGTGCGTGACGACGACATTCCCGGTCTGGTAATGGACGGCGTGGTTGACCTCGGGATTATCGGCGAAAACGTGCTGGAAGAAGAGCTGCTTAACCGCCGCGCCCAGGGTGAAGATCCACGCTACTTTACCCTGCGTCGTCTGGATTTCGGCGGCTGCCGACTTTCACTGGCAACGCCGGTTGATGAAGCCTGGGATGGCCCGGCAGCGCTGAACGGTAAGCGTATCGCTACCTCTTACCCACACCTGCTCAAACGCTATCTCGATCAGAAAGGGGTGTCGTTTAAATCCTGTCTGTTGAATGGCTCTGTAGAAGTCGCACCTCGTGCAGGCCTGGCAGATGCGATTTGCGATCTGGTGTCCACCGGCGCAACGCTTGAAGCCAACGGTCTGCGTGAAGTGGAAGTCATTTACCGCTCTAAAGCCTGCCTGATTCAGCGCGACGGCGAAATGGCCGAAGCCAAGCAACAACTGATCGACAAATTGCTGACCCGTATTCAGGGCGTTATTCAGGCTCGTGAATCCAAATACATTATGATGCACGCGCCGAGCGAGCGTCTGGACGAAGTTATCGCCCTGCTGCCTGGCGCTGAGCGTCCGACCATTCTGCCGCTGGCCGGCGACCAGCAGCGTGTTGCCATGCACACCGACTTCTGCACCGTTTCGGCATTGGCACCGGGATAAGAAGTCGTTACTTGCACCGTGGGCGGCGCAATGTCTGGATATTGCTCCACAGGCAGCCCCGTCAGGGATATGATGCCCAACAAAACAATAATTACGGAAATAACGATGGAAAAGACCGGGCGGTCTATAAAGAATCGTAAATTCATAACTTCTTCCTCCTCTTATTACGGTTTTAAGGTTACGGCATCGCCGTTATTGAGCAAGCCTACGCCTGTAGTCACAATCACATCGCCAACATCCAATCCGGAAGTGACGGTATAGCGGATGCCGTCATGCACCGGATTGACTTCAATACGGGTAGCCACCGCCTTGCCATTCACTACCCGATAGACAAACAGCTTGTCCTGCAATTCGTAGGTGGCTTCTTGCGGAATGGGAATAGCATCCTGCAAGGTCTGCGGGATAAGTATATTTCCCGTGCTTCCGCTCAGCAGCACCCGTTCGGCGTTGGGGAATACGGCACGCAAGGAGCCACTTCCGGTCTGTCGGTCAAGTACGCCGCTGATGCTCTCAATACGCCCTTCCTTTTCATAGATAGTTCCATCACCCAGTTGCAGACGGACGGCAGGCATCTCTTCCAAGGTTCGGTTGATGGAGCCGTAACAGCGTATCAATGACTGCAATCGCTGCCCCGACATGGAGAAATAGACATACATCTCCGAATTATCCGATACGGAAGTAAGCGGTTGTGCCGAACCGGAACTGACCAATGTGCCCACGCGGTAAGGGATGGTGCCTATTACTCCGTTTGCGGGACTCTTTACTTCTGTATAAGAAAGGTCGTTGTGGGCATTCACCTCCTGCGCTTTGGCTTGTTCCAACGCGGCTTCGGCCACGAGAAGCGCATTGCGGGCTGTGGAGAGGTCATATTCCGAAATGACCTTTTCACGATGAAGTGCCTGCTTGCTTTCGTAGGTCAGCCGGGCGGTCTGTACCTGTGCTTCGGCAGAATGGACATTGGCAATAGCTGTCCGCAGGGCTGCTTGGTAAGGA
>OGWV01000833.1_pt1 | contig 19284 bp, 13 predicted proteins | sample 1576081 | NCBI WGS metagenome assembly OGWV01 (sample SAMEA3541541, study PRJEB24748) | human gut metagenome | biome: human gut; feature: human-associated habitat; material: faeces | place: China | collected 2012 | reverse complement strand
TTTTCGCGATTGAGTTGGTCGCGCTTTCATGCTCCTTCCGCGTGCAGCTTTTTGGTGCTTCGCCTAAGCCCTTGTTTGCTTCCCCAACTTTCCGTGAAGAACCAATAAAAAACAGGCTATGACCCATTCGCCATAGCCTGTTTTGCCTGTACCCCTTATTCCGCCGCCAGCTTCATCAGCGCCGCGGCATAAATCTTCATCGCCTTGACCATCTGCGACACGCGGATGTACTCGTTCGCCTGATGCGCCAAGTCCTCATCCTCCGGGAATGCCGCGCCGTACGCAACGCCCTGCTTGAGCACCTTCGCGTACGTTCCGCCGCCAGTAGCGTGCGGCGCGGCGGGTTCACCCGTCACCTCGGTGTAGGAGTCCAGCAGCGAGCGCACCAGCTTGCTGTCTGCCGGAACGTGATGCGGTTCCTTGATTTCCAGCGAATCGACGCTAAAGCCAGGCAGGTGCGCGCGAATCGCGTTCGTCAGCGCGGACAAATCCGCCGCCACAGGGCAGCGCAGGTCGAGCGACGCCGTCACCTTGCCGTCCTTAACATGCAGGATGCCCATGTTGCACGTCAGCGCGCCGGAAATCTCGTCCGAGCACGCGCAGCCCAGCGACGCGCCGTCGTGCTCCATGCCGACCGCGTCCGCCAGCGTCTTCAGCGCGCCGGTCACGCCCATCTCGCGCAGGAGTACCAGCATCATGCCGATGGCGTTGCGGCGTCCTTCGGGATATGCGCTGTGGCCGGGGATGCCCTCCGCCGTCACCCACACGCCATCCGCGGTCACCTCCGCCGTGTAGGGAAGCCCGGTCTTTTCGGCATATGCCGCCACCTTGTCGGCAATCTCCTGCCCGCCCGCGATAAGCGCCTTGGATTCGCCGGGGATGACATTCACGCGCTCACCCGTCCACAGCTGCTTGACCTGCAGACCGTCCTCCGCGAGTTTGCCCGTGAAGAAGCCGTGAATCATGCCCTTTTCGGTGTTGATGATAGGGAAGGAAGCGTCCGGGGAGAAGCCGATTTCCGGCATTTCCGTGTGCGCGCAGTAATACGCCATGTCTTCCCAGTCGGATTCCTCGTCGCAGCCGAGAATCAGACGGATGGACTTCTTCAGCGGAATGCCCACTGCCTTGATGGCGTTCATCGCATACAGCGCCGCCAGCGCCGGCCCCTTGTCGTCGCTCGTGCCGCGCGCGAAAATCTGGTCGCCCACGCGCGTCGCGGTGAACGGCGGGGTCGCCCAGTTGTCGCCTGCCGGAACAACGTCGAGGTGTCCCAGCACGGCAATGGCTTCTTCCGATTCGCCCGGCAGGGTGATATCGCACGCATAGCCGTCGAAATCACGGGTTTCATAGCCGAACGCCTTTGCGTCCGCCATGGCCACATCCAGCATCCGGCGCACATCCTTGCCAAACGGCGCACCGGGCGTGGCTTCGCCCTTCACCGACGGCACTTCCACCCAGCGGCACAGCTGAGCGGCATAGTCCTCCGCGTGCGCATCCAGATAAGCAAATACTTTTTCGTACATGGGAAAATTCCTCCTTATGCTGAAATCATGGGGTCGAGAATGATATTTCGCGGTTGCAGGCGAAAATTCCTGCTTGATTGAAGATAAAAAAGTTAAGAAGGGCTAACCGTACGATTAGCCCTTTCTCTTCTTTTAGTCGCCGTAGTCCGGGAGCGGGGGGAAATCCCGCCCAGATAGCTGCATCAATTCACCCACCGTCACCGGGCGCAATCCCTTCACGTTAATCCAATTATCCAGCGCCTTATCCAGCACCTCCGCCGTATGATACCCATTGATATGGAACTGCACCACGCACCCGCTCGTCACCCGGTCGCTCGTCACGCGGTACACCATCTGATACACCTTATCCTTATACGCGTCCGACCAGTCGCACGCGTCGATTGCGAACAGGCAGTCCTCTACGCCTTCCGCGCGGGCAATGGCGGTGACGATGCTGTTCGTCGCGCCCAAATGCGCACAGAACAACCGCGGCCGTACGCCGAAAGTCTCTTCGCACAGGTCGTTCAGCTCGCGGATGTTCTCCTGCACACGCGCGTAGGAGACTTCGGTCATGTTGATGAGGTTGTTGCCGTGGCTGCCAAGCTCGTGGCCCGCGTCAATGATGCGCTGGATGCGCTCCGGGTTGCGGCGCACGAAATCGCCCGTGACGTAGAATGTCCCCTTCACGCCGTATTTGTCCAGCGTGTTCAGCATGTCAGTCAGCTGCTTTTCTGATGCGCCGCTGCACACAATCATCACACCGACAGCGGGCTCAGAGGGGGTCAGGCGGGTGACGCGCGGCAGGCTGATGTCCGAGAACGCGGCGAAGGAATCTGTTTCGTTCACTTTCTCGCCGTCCAGCCAGACAGACAGCTTGTTGCCGCCCAGCATGTCCTCCGTCACATAGACCGAGAAGGTCAGGTCGTAGCGCGGATTGCGCCAGAATGCGCGCTCCAGCACTTCGCCGCGGTGGTTGCGCAGCTCCAGATACTTCTCCGGCACAGTTGCGCTGCTTTTGTTCTTGCACGATACGGTGATTTTGATTTCGCGGTCGAGATACCCGACGTAGAATCCGCTCTTGAACGTGACAATCGGCGCAACGACGGGGGCCGTGTCCTCTTCGTTCTCCTCCGCGAACGCAGCGCCGCCCAGCAGCATCAGCACCATCAGCAGCAAACTCAGCAGTTTCTTCATTTTGTTACTCCTTTTTATCCAACTTTCGTCCGTGGAAACTATGTTTGCAAATGGAAAGTTACCTTAAACCTGCGGGCGCACAACCACCTGTGCGCCTTCCGGCACCAGCGTCGGTTCAACCACAAACCCCGCCGGAACGGACAAAATCCGCAGACTGTCCATGTCCTCCAGAATCCGCTGATTGAACTTCGTCACGCGGCAGCCCTCGATGAACGCGGGGATGATGAGTTCCGTATCCGAACCGATGTACTCAATGACCGAGTAGGTGCTGCCCTTCTCTGCCTGTCCCAGATACGAGCCGACGATGAGCGTATCGCCCTCTGTCATCAGCCCCAGCCCGACGCGCAGGTCACGCGCACGGGCGCTGAAGGGGGCGGGGAGGGTCAGCGCGTTCAGCCGGGAACAGCCCGTCAGCGCGTCATGCCCGATTTCGCGCACGGATGCGGGAATGGCGAGTGCCGTCAGGTGTGTGCAGCCGCGCAGGGCTTCGTGGTCGATGCGGGTCAGGGTGTCCGGGAGATTCAAGAATTCCAGCGACGTGCAGTTCATCAGCGCCTGCATGGGCAGGACGGTCAGTGCGTTCGGCAGGTGGACGCTATTCAGCGCGGTGCAGCCCGAAAGGACAGCGCCGCCGACGGTTGTCACTGAATCGGGGAACGCGATTTCGCGCAGCACGGTGCAGGACGCGAACGCGCGGTACTCGATGGTTTCCAGCCTGTCATTCAGCGTGATGCTTGTCAGCGCCGAGCAGCCCTCGAAGGCACTGCCGCCGATGTGTCGGAGCGTTTTAGGGAGCGTGACGGCGGTCAGGTCGGTGCGCATGATGAACGCGCACAGCCCGACGCTCACAACGGGGAGGTCGTCGAGCGTTTCCGGAAGGTTGATTTCGCCGCCTTGCCCGTAGTATTCCATGATTTCCGCGCCGGTGTCGATGGCGCGGTAGGTGTAGTCACCGCATTGCATGGTGTGTACTTCCTTCATTATAATAATATAATTGTGGAGCGTGGCTGCCGGAGTTGGCTGCTTTTCCAATATAGGTCTTTTATGCAGCAACCAGAGGGCTTTCCGATCGCCCTCTGGACTCCTTCGGATGCACTCCCATGTTTCTTGACTTTTATCGAAACATTTTTAGTTACTGCGCAGGGACGCTTCGCTGCCTGCGACCAAGGTGTCGGGCTTGACTTTTCCTTTGGAATGGTCACACGCCCAACAGTTGGGGCGTTGCCCCAAACCCCACCAGAGGCGCTGCCTCTGGACTCCGCAAGGGACATTGTCCCTTGACCTTTTTTTTGCGCCCCGGCTTGGTCGCGTTTCCCTTATGGTTAATTTTCGCGGCTGAGTGCCGCCAGAACCGCGTTGCGCATCCGTCGAACCACCCGTGTCGTACCGGAATCAACCGTGTTCTGCATCGACAGAATCGTCATCTGCTGCCCGGGGAAGTTCGCAAAGTATGTTCCCAGCCAGCCGTCCCAGCCATATTCGCCCGCGCAAGCTAATCCGGCAATGCGCCCCGGTTCAGCGCAAATGCGCATCAAGTGTCCGTAGCTGTACCCGTCCAGCGAATCCCACATATCGCGGCGAACCGCGTCTTTCAGCTGCGGCTGCGTCATGCAGGCGACTGTCGCGGGCGAGAGAATCCGCCGCCCCTCGTAAGTGCCGCCCGCCAGCAGCATATCGGCAAAGTGGCTGTAATCCTCCAGCGTCGAAACAAGCCCCGCGCCGCCGGATTCAAAGGCGGGTTCGCGGTCGTAAACACCGACGGCAAGGTGGGTGCTTGTCCACGGCACAAGTCCGTTTTCCGTGCGCTTGTAGGCGGTCACAAGGCGATTCCGCTTGCTTTCGGGAACGTAGAAGCCGGTGTCCACCATGTCCAGCGGCTCAAAGAACTCCTTGCGGAGGAACTCGCCGAAGCGCATTCCGCTGACGACCTCCACCACCGCGCCGAGGATGTCCGCGCAGGTAGAATAGCGCCAGTGCGTGCCCGGCTGGAAGGAAAGCGGCTGCTGCCCCAAGCGGTTGCAGAACTCCACCGTCGGCACGCCGCCGCCCGCAAGGATTTCCTGCGTTGCTTCGTCGAACACCTTTGCGGCGTACTGCCCCGCCGGGTCGCTGTCGGGGTAGCAGACGCCCGCCGTCATGCCGAGCAGCTCCATCAGCCACGGCGCGCGGGTCGCGGGGCGAATCGTGCCCTGCTTATCGACGACGCGCGCATTCCGGAAGCCCGGCAGATAGCGATCTACGCCGTCCATCAGGTCAATCTGCCCGCGCTCCGCCAGCAGCATCACGGCGGCGGCCGTAATCGGCTTGGACTGGCTGTACAGGCGGAAGATGCTGTCGCGGTGAATCAGCCGCCCCGACGCAATGTCGGACATGCCCGCCTGCGTATAGAGCATTTCCTCTCCGCAGCGCCGCACCAGTACGCTGATACCTGCGCATTCCTGCGCTTCGACAGCGGAGGCGAGAATATCGGTGACTTGTTCGTGAAGGGTCATGAGAATAACCTCCTTGCATGTTCTTCAGCAATCATTCGTCGCTTTCGATGAAATCCGGCAGCTGATGCAGCGTCACAAAGCTGCTATCCCGATAAATCACCCGCAGCGACTCCGGCGTGTTCCCCTTGCTGCTGTCCGTCAGCCAGCTGGTGTGCCACACCATGAAGTACGCCCACGGGGCATTCGCCGCGTCCATTTCCGCGCGGGTCGGAATCTGTCCGCACTCGTGGAACACAATCGGCATCCCTGTCGGGGCAAGCGCGGCACATCGCCGGTATAAATCCCCCTGCGCGCCGACCTTGTAGCTGTCGCCGCCGAGAATGTCCACCACGTCGTCCCCCGGATACCACGGGCGCAAATCCTCCGCCGCGTCAGAGAAGCCCAGCACCCAAATTAGATTCCGCAGGCCGTGAACATGCGTGTAGCGGTCGTACATCAGCCGCCACAAGCGCACAAAATTCGCCGCGCCGCCGCGACCCCACCAGAACCAGCCGCCGTCCATCTCGTGGAAAGGTCGCCAAAGAATCGGAACGCCGTCTGACTGCAAGCGCTTGAGGTAGGGGACAGCGTGGTCAAGCCCATCCAGCAGACGGCGGTTCGCTTCCGTGCCGTCCACAAAAGCGGAAGCCCAGTCCAGTTCGCTTTCGCGGCATTCGGGGTAACCGGAGAAGAAATCCGCGCCCGTGTGCCAGCAGATGGTGGGAATGCCGCCGCGCGCCCACCAGTCCTTCGCGCGCTGCGTCACGCCCAGATAGTCGTTATCCATGAAATCCAGCCCTCGAATGGCAGGCTGACGACCGGTGACATCGGTCAGATAGCTGATTTCATGCTCAGTCGAGCGGCACCATTGGCTTTCCATCTGCCCGGTCAGGCACTTGCCGGAAAGCGATTGCAGGTATTCATAGACGCGCCGAGCGGCGGGCAGCGGATTTTCCGCGCAGAGGGGACGGAACATAATGCTTCTCCTTTGCTTTGCAGGAATCTGCTTGCAGTATAGCAGGAAATGCCCGCCTTTGCAACGGGGTGGAAGAAATTCGTCTTGTTCCAGACGGTTGTTTGTGCTATACTTATTATGGGCGTTTATTGGAATGCTCATGAACCAGCGGGCATCACCGCTATGGGAGTTAATAAATGAAACTGAAAAAATTGGAGCTGTATGGCTTCAAATCCTTTGCCCAGCGGACGGAAATCGTCTTTGATGAGGGCATAACGGGCATCGTCGGGCCGAACGGGTCGGGCAAGAGCAACATCGGTGACGCGGTGCGCTGGGTGCTGGGCGAGCAGAGCGCGAAAACCCTGCGCGGCGCGAGCATGTCCGACGTGATTTTCAACGGCACGCAGAAGCGCAAGCCGCTGTCCTACTGCGAAGTATCGCTGGTGTTTGACAACGATGACCATGCGCTGGCGATGGAAGCTGCCGAGGTTATGGTCACGCGCCGCGTCTACCGCAATGGCGAATCCGAATACTACTTAAACCGCACCGCCTGCCGCTTGAAGGACGTGGTCGACCTCTTCCGCGATACGGGCATCGGCAAAGAGGGATACTCTATCATTGGGCAGGGGCGCATTGACGAAATCCTCTCCCGCAAGAGCGAGGATCGCCGGCAGGTGTTCGAGGAAGCAGCGGGCATCGTCAAGTTCAAGGCGCGCAAGGAAGAAGCGGACAAGAAATTGCAGCGGACGCTGGAAAATCTGGAGCGCGTCGATGATATTCTGGATGAGCTGACGAAGCGCCTGAAGCCGCTGGAAGAACAGAGCCGCAACGCCCGCGTGTATCTGGAGCTGTCCACCGAACTGAAGGATTTGGACTTGAACCTCTTCCTGATTCGCTCCGACCGGGCGCGGACGCGCTTGTCCGAACTGGAAAGCGAACTGCTGACCGTCCAGACGATTCTGGCGGACACGGAAAGCAACCTGATCGACAAGACCACCCGCCGCGATGAGACGCAGAACCGCATTGATCAGCTGGAAGAAGCCATCACGAAGGCGCGTACCGAACTGATGGAATGCGCCGAGCATGTGCACGAATCGCAGAAGAAACTCTCCGCCCTGCAAAGCCGCCGCGAGACGCGCAGCGAGAACCGCCAGCGCATTGTCCGCGAGCAGGAGGAAGCACAGGAGCGGCTGGCGGAAATCGAGAAGGATCATGCACGGATTCAGGCGGACGTGGAGAAGCAGCACAGCCTGATTGCCGACGCGGAGCAAATCCTCCGGGCGACGCAGGAAGCCGCCGAAAAGGCGCAGGCGAAGGAAAAGGAAGCGGACGCAGCGCTGGAAGCGCAGAAAGCCGCTGTCATTGACCAAATGAATCGCCTGTCCGATGTGCGCAACGACAAGACGCGCCTGAACACGATGCAGGCGCAGATGGAAACGCGCTTGACGGAAATTGAGGAATCCAGCGGGGCACTGCAGGAGCAGGAAGCTGCCCTGCGGGAAGCCTTGACTGCCGTCGAAAAGCAGCTGGAAACAGAAAATCAGCATCAGCAGCAGTGTCAGGAGAAGCTGGCGCAGGCGCGGCAAGCGTCGGATGAGGCGGATACCGCGTATGCCAATTTGCGCGCGGATGTCGAAAAGCAATCCGCCGATATGCAGGCGGCGGCGAGCCGTCATAGCGTCCTGACCGAAATGACGCGCGACATGGAAGGCTACAACATGGCGGTTCGCCGCGCGATGACGTACGCCAAGCAGCGCGGCTTGACGGGCGTCAAGGGCGTACTGGCGCAGCTGATGACCGTTCCGCAGGCGTACGAAACGGCGATTGATATGGCGCTTGGCGCGGCACAGCAGAACATTGTCACCGACACCGAAGAGACGGCGAAGGAGCTGATTAACTACCTGCGCCAGAATCGGCTGGGGCGCGCGACGTTCCTGCCGATGAGCGCCATCCGCGGCAAAACGCTCTATGGCAATGAGCGCAATGCGTTGAAACTGCCGGGCTGCCTCGGCGTGGCGAGCGAACTGGTGCAGTGCGCGCCGGAATATCGCGGCATTGTGGAAAATCTGCTGGGGCGCACGGTGATTGCCGACAACCTCGACCACGGCATTCCGATTATGCGCGCGGGCAATCACGCGTTCCGCTTGGTGACGCTGGAAGGCGACGTGATACACTCCGGCGGCTCGATGACGGGCGGTTCGGCGCAGTCGAAGGTGTCCAACCTGCTCAGCCGCGAGCGCGAACTGAAGGAATTGACCGCGAAGCTGCAAACCGGGCGCGCGGAACTGGACAAGTGCCGTCAGGAACTGACACAGCGTCAGCAGACGGTGCAGGAAAAGCGGCAGAAGGTCAGCGATGCGGTGAACGCATTGCATCAGCAGGAGATTGCCGTCGCCCGCGAACAGGCGCGCCGCGAAAGCGTATCCGCCGACCTGAACACCCATTTGCAGCGGATGCAGGAGACTGAGCAGGCGCGCGTGCAGCTGCATCAGTCGCTGGAGGACATTCGCCAGCAGCTGGAGACCATTGAACATCAGCGCACGGGCGCGCAGGGCGACCAGAGCGCGATGGAGCAAAAGACCATTGAAATGCAGAATGCGCTGGTCAAGGCGCGCGCGGAAGCCAGCGCGGAAAACGACCGCCTGATGGTGCGCACGCTGCAATTGTCCGACCTGCGCCACGGCTTAAGCGACTTGGAGCGCGACGAAGCCCACGCGCAGCAGGATCAGGCGCAAATCCTCCGCGAACAGGAGCGCCGTGAGCAGCTGCTGCACGAGATGGACGAACTGGATGCCATTGACGAGAACGACATGAAGCGCGAGGAAGCCGAATCCGCCCGCCGCCAGAAGGAACAGCTGCGGCAGGAGAGCGCCGCGCAGGCCATCGAGCAGCGACGTTCACAGGCGCAAAGTGACCTGCGCGACATCCTCAGCGACATGGAGAACCTGCACGAAGCCTACAACCGTGACAGCGAGAAGCTGCACAAGACCGAGCTGGCGAAGGCGCGCATCGAGGGCGACCAGAAGAATCTGCAAAACCGCATTTGGGACACCTACAAGCTGACCTACGCCGGGGCAGAGGAGTTCCGCCGAACGCCCTTCGACGAGAAGGAAAGCGACCGCCGCGCCGCCGAGCTGCAAGGGCAGATTCGCGCGCTGGGGACGGTCAACGTCGGGGCGGTGGAGGAATACGCCGAAACCAAGGCGCGCGTGGACGACCTGACCACCCAGCAGCAGGACTTGAAGCGCGCGGAAATGGACTTGCGCGAACTCATTGAGCGGCTGCTGATTCAGATGCGTTCTACATTCGTCGAGAACTTCTCGAAGATGCAGGGGTATTTCGCCGAGACGTTCACGCGGCTGTTCGGCGGCGGTCACGCGGAACTGAAGCTGATGGATCCGGACGACCCGCTGAACTGCGGCATCGAGGTCAACGCCCAGCCGCCGGGAAAGAAATTGCAGCTCCTATCGCTGCTTTCCGGCGGGGAACGCGCGCTGACGGCGATTGCGATTCTGTTCGCGATGCTGAAATTGAAGCCCACGCCGTTCTGCATTCTGGACGAGATTGAAGCCGCGCTGGATGATGCGAATATCGGGTATTACGCGGATTATTTGAAGGAATACTCGAAGGGTACGCAGTTTATCGTCGTCACGCACCGCAAGGGGACGATGGAGCGCTGCAACAGCCTGTTCGGGGTGGCGATGGAGGAACAGGGCGTGAGCCGGATGGTGTCGGTGTCGCTGCAGGACTATCAGGAGTAAGGGAAAACTGAAAGGGGTATCACGGCGGACAAATCCGCCTGATGAAAAAGGAGGCTTTTCGCATGAGTGAGAACGAAAACAATCAGTATCGACTGCTGTCGCCGTGGGCGTATGTGGGCTATGGCATCCTGTTCACGCTTCCGGTCATTGGCTGGATTCTCGCCATCGTCTTTGCGCTGAATGACGACAACCTGAATCGCCGCAACTTTGCGCGCGGTTGCTGGTGCGGCGTGCTGGTGGCGGTCATTGTGGTGGTTATCCTGTCGATTGTCGGGATGGTGATGGGCGTGTCGATCATGGATGGGTTCAGCAGCTATCAGTATAACTACCGATATTGATGAGGGGCTTATCAGAAGCAAGGCTGCCTGCCGAGTGCGGGCAGTCTTTTTTGCTGCCCGGATGGCGCAAGCAGCGGAATCCTCTTGTGAAGTTCCACAACAAATTGGGATGCTTTTGTTAGGAATGCCAAAATTATATTATTCAAAAAGAGAACGCTTGAGTTTTTTTGAGGGGAGGGTAGAATGAAAGCAAGGAATCACAAGGGAGGGAAATGACGTGGAAATTCAAAGAAAAGGGCTGAATCGGGCATTTATCGTGCTGGCGGTGGTGCTTCGGCTGCTGGGCTTGATTCACGGGGGGCTTCAGTGTTGACCGCTTCTACCTCGGCTACACGGCATCGGGCGTGTTGAAGCTGCTTACCGCGGGCGGCCTTGGTATTTGGGCGCTGATTGACTTCATCCGAATCGGCGTTGATTCGCTTCGTCCGGCGGATGGTTCGCCGTGGGTGGAGGAAACGCGCGACGAGAACATCCGCAGCATCGCCGCGAATATGCAGGCCATCGCCGAAAAGCTGGAGAAGCTGCAAGCGCAGAATGTTCCGGCAGAAGCACCCAAGCCGGAAGCGGGCGGCGAAAATCAGGAGACACACAAGGTATCGCTGAAAAAATAACTTCCTAATGGCAATAACCGCAGGGCTGTCAGGCGCAGGACGCTTGGCAGCCTTTTGCGTGGGGAAAAATCCGCTTGCAAACTGCGCGAAAAACCAGTACAATAGAATCGTATCCCTGAATATCAGCATGAACGAGGTGCTTTTGATGCCTTTGTGGAAACGAACGCTGGCGGCGCTCCTGCTGGCGGTGATGATGATACTGCCCTTCGCGTCGGCGGAGGATGCGGGGGAGGCCGTGCCGGATGACAGCGTGGAGTGGACGGAGGGCGCGGCGAACATCACGCGCGATTTGACCCTGAATGATGAGGGCGACGACGTGTCCGCCCTGCAAACCGCGCTGACGGATTTGTGCTATTACAGCGGCGACGTAACCGGGCGCTATGGCGAGGCGACCAAAACCGCTGTGGAGGATTTCCAGCGAGATTTTGCCCTTGCGGTGACGGGCATGGCGGACAAAGCGACGCAGGAAGCCATTTATGCGGCGGAGTATCGCCCGCTGCGGCTGGGATGCGTCGGCGAGGACGTGCGGCAGGCGCAGATTCGCCTGATGGCGCTGGGCTACTACACGGGCAAGATTTCCGGGCGCTATCTGCCCGCGACACAGGAAGCCATCCGCCTGTTCCAGACGGCGAACGCCCTGCCGATTACGGGCGAAGCGGATGTGCAGACGCTGGAACGCCTGTTCAGCGGCGATGCCATCAGCCGGGATTCGTCCGCCGCGGCGACGCCCACCCCGTCGCCCACGCCCGGAATGCACCTCTCGGATGAAACCACCACCCCGACGCCCGCGCCGACGGTGGCGTTCGTCAAGAAACTGCAATACAACAAGTCCAAGGGCGAAGAAGTCAAGCTCGTGCAGACCCGCCTGACGGAACTGGGGTACTATTCCGGCAACATCAGCGGCAATTTTCTGGGGCATACGCGCAACGCGGTGAAGGCATTCCAGCAGCAGAACGCGCTGAGCGTGGATGGCATCGTGGGCGAAAACACATGGAACGCGCTGTTCAACGACCCGGATGTGCGTGCCGCGACCGATGATCCGAAGCCTACGCCCGAACCGACGCCTGTGCCGTTTGCCATCACGGTGGACGTCAACAATCAGGTGACGACCGTCTACGGGCGCGACGAAAACGGCGATTACACCGTTGTTGTGCGGCAGATGCTCTGCTCCACCGGCACGCGCAAGAATCCGTCGGATATCGGCACATTCACACTCAACGGGCGCACGGCGCGCTGGTGCTACTTCCCGGAGTGGGGCAGCCACGCGCAGTACTGGACGCGCATCAACTCGTCCATTGCGTTCCATTCCGTCATTTACAACACGGTCAACACCATGGATTTATCGGTCAAGTCCTACAAGAACCTCGGCAAGCGCGCGTCGCACGGGTGCATTCGCCTGACCGTTGCGGATGCGAAGTGGATTTACAACAACTGCGGGGCAGGGACGGTCGTCACGATTCGCAACGACATGCCCGCTGACCCGGAACTCCGCGCCGCGCTGAAGCTGCCCTCGCTGAACACGAAGAACATGCTGCCCTACGTCACGCCGCAGCCGACCGCAGAGCCGGATTATCGCGCCGGGACGATGCCGCCGCAGCCCTTCCGGACGCTGAAAGTGAACAGCTCCGGCGAGGATGTGTACTGGATGCAGCGGAAGCTGACGGATCTTGGCTACTATTCGGGCAAATGCTCCGGCACGTTCCTGGCGGGAACGCAGAACGCGGTGAAGGCGTTCCAGAAGGCGAACAGTTTGTCTGCGACGGGGACGGCGGATGTCAAGACGCTGAAGCTGCTGTATGCGGAGGAACTGTCGGCGACGCCCACGCCGGAGGTCACGGCGGATGACCGCACGCCGGAGCCGCTGCCGACGCCGGCGGCGGGGCAGTGAGATTCCCTGCGGGCGTGAAATCCTGCGCCGCGAATTTGAAAATAGTATAAAAATAGAACGCGCTCGTCAGCGGAAAGGCTGGCGGGCGCGTTTGCATTTGCGCACAATGGACGATGCTTGAAAATTGTGCTATATTCCCCGGCGTGGCGCAGAAATCGACCGTTTTCTTGCCGTCGCGAACGCCGGGGGCTGGCCGTCATTTTGCGTACGGCTGACCGCAGTATGTGCAGCGCGGCGCGCTGCCGCGTCGGCCGCTGTTCTTCGCGCCGCAGCCGGGGCAGATCCACTGCACGAATGTGCCCTCCGGCGTGTACAGCGCAACCGTGCGCGTCGCAGCGTTAATCTGCAGGTTTTGCAGGTATCCCGTGCCGATGAGCGATCTGAGCTGCTCAAGGGCTTTGCTGGAGGAGAGAACCGTGCCCAGCTGGTCAAAGGTCAGGCTTTCTTCGGTCAGCGGGAGCAGCGCGCCTGCGATACGGCGCGCGCAGGCTCTGCGGTATGCATGGCGAAGAATGCGAAAGACAGGCGTTATGAGCGCAGCGAATAGGAAAATACCCATCACGCCGGACAGCGTTTTCCCCTGCGAAAACATCTTTATCGTCGCGGAGACGGTCGCCGCCGCAAAAATGGCACAGACCAGCACAACGGGAATATCCGTTTTTTTCTTGGCGAAGGCCTTTGCGCTCAAATATGGATTGGTGATGTTTGTCATTGCGCGTCTACCGCCGCCTGACAGGTTTCAAATGCTTCGTAGGGATCGCCGCCGCTTAGTACCGCCACGATGCCGTCGCCGTAGTCTTCCATATAGCTGTGCGGCATGGCGAACAGGTAGAACAGCTCGTTCTCACCGGGGAGAACATCCTCCACCAGGTTGCAGGAGCGGCAGGAGATATAGAATTCGTCTCCATCCAGATCGAGGCGGAACTGTGCATAGTAGATCTCGTTGTTGACCAGCGTGGTGAACACGGCCATCTTTTCAAAGACCTCCCGGGTTCCATGAATCGGCGCGTCCACGGACACGGACAGCATATCATCGTAGATATAAACGGTTATAAAGGCGTATTCCATCGAGTTATCGACGGAAAAGGGCACGGTGAAGGTATAGTCGTCATATTCATAGGGAAATTCATTTTCTTCCAGAAAATTCTTCACCAGACTGGCCATTTGATCCTCTTTGCTCATCGGAACAGAATCGGCGAAGGCTACGGAAAACATCAGCAGTGCGGTCAACAGGAAAACGATTATTTTCTTCATGGGGGAAAATCCTCCTCTTTTTGTTTGATCAATGAAAAAGAAATGACGGTCGCTCGTTCCGCGTAGCACAGCGCAGTGCTTCATTCAGAAACGGCATTATTTTGCGGATTCTTCCGGCGCAAAATGGATCAGCATAGAACCAAAATAGTCCATATCGCAGCCTTTTTCCGTGGGCACGATGTACAGCGCCTGCGTGTAATAGTTGATGACAATGCCGTCGACCTCACCCGCTTCTGTGGGCGCTTTGCCAAAGACCCATGTGAGACCGGGAATATCCGCGCCTGCTATGACCAATTTGACGGTGCCGTCCTCATGGAAGAGAAGGGAATACTCATAATTGCCCAGCTGCGCGGCGGTCATGTTGTAGCCGCTTACATCCGCGTCGGTCATGACGTACTTCTTTTCCAGCATAATCTCGGCGCCGGCGGCGGGTTCGGGCGTGACGGCGGGATTGAATTCCGCAGTTGGTTCGGCGGCCGTTTCGGGGGCATCGCCGGTACGCTCGTACCACAGCGTGAGGTCGCTCATTTCAAGGCTGAGCGTTCCATCCTCGCGCAGCGTGACGGCAGCCTCGCCGTTCAGGATGGAGATGAGCAGCGTGAAATTGTCCATGCGGCAGGACAGACCGTCCAGCGTCGTACCATGCAGGGTCAGGTCGCAGGTAGTGCCGTAAATAACCAGCGTATCCCCCGCCATTTCAGCGGCTTCAGCGGGCAGTGTGATGCCGTCCGCTGTGACGCGCGCAAGCGACCAGAAGCCTCTGAAATCGTCGATAATGGCGCTTTCGTTGATGCTCGGGACGGCCGCGCTTGAGGCTTCCGGCTTCTCGCGGCTGAACGTCATGGTCACGCCGTCCATGGAAACCGTGAGGAGCGCGTCCTGCAGCGTGAACGATATGCCGTCCGCCATGAGTACGCCGTCCTGCATGGCGCAATGGATGCTGTCCACGTCGCCGTTCGTGTTCATTTCAGCCGCGCCGTCCGCGCCGAGGGTGAAGGTTACATCCAGCCCCATGTCGGCCAGCGGATAGGGTGTGCCCCCTATCTCCATGCGCACGCCGTACCACACGCCCAGATATTCATCGGGAATGCCAGTGCTCTGCGCAACAGGTTCGGGAATGGGGGTGGGTTCAGGCGCAACTTCGGGTTCAGCTGCGACTAACGTGCCGGACTGCGCGGGCGCGGCGGTTTCCACGCTTGCATCCAGCTTCAGGGTGGGGAGCAGCGCAGGCAAATCGGGCAGCGTGGGCTTCGCGTGGGCGCATGGCTCGGTGATTACGGTAACCTCGCTGCGGTTTTCGCTCCAGCTCTGGCAATTCTGAGCGTGCCTGAGGTTTTCTTCGCTCATGCCTTCAGGTACGCGCACGGTCAGCTTGGGCGCGACGTTCATCATCAGTCCCATGGGGGACGCGGTCAAATCGCAGCCGTCGAAGCAGATTTCGGCAAGGTTCGGGCAGTTGACGATGCAGTTTTCGCCGAAGTCCTTCATCTTGCTGGTGAAGTGCAGGCTGGTCAGGTTCTTGCATTCAGTAAACGCGCCGTATTCCACACGCTCCGCGTCGGCGACGAAGGAACTGAGGCCGGCAAAATTGAACGCCTGCTGGCCGATCCTTATGAGATGTTCGCCAAAGTACAGGTTGCCCAGCGGTCCCGCGCTGTCGAAGGCGTAATTGTCGATTTCGCGCACGCCGTTGACGAAGATTACGTTGTTCAGGCTACGGCAGAGCATAAACTGATTGCCGCCGGTGCTCTCCAGGGGCGCGTAGCAGACGAAGGTCTCCAGCTGCTGGCAGTAGGCGAGCATCATGTCCGGTAGCTCTTTGATTGTTTCGGGCAGCACCAGCGTGCGCAGGCGCACCCATTCGGTACGGTCACTTGCCACGGAGGAATCTGTATAGTCATGGCACGCGTCAAAGGCGTTGTAGTTTTTGAAGCCTACCACGGTTACGCCGTTGATTTCGCGCGGCACGACCACATCCACGTCAGTTCCGACGTAGGCGGCGATCAGACCGGTATCCGGATCAAACTCAAAGTTCTCGGCGGGAGTTGGCTCGAAGGGCATCTTTACGAATTTGCTTACTTCGCCCTCGCGCAGCATGGGGTCGTACCACGGGCGCTGGAGCGTCTCGTTCCACGCGGCAAGCTGCTCATCGGTCGCGTCGGCGGGCAGACGCAGCTCGGCGCTCGTGCCCTCGACGGCGGAAAGCGGGAAACTGCCGGCGGTGGGGATGACCATCTTCGTCAGCTTTGTGTTCGCGAAGGCTCTCTCGCCCACGGAAGCGGCAGCGTTCAGGCGCACGCGCTCCAGCGCGGTATTGGCAAACGCGCCCGCACCAATGGCGGTCACGTTCTGCATTTCGGCACTTGTCAGCGCGGTGTTGGCAAACGCGCCCGCGCCGATGGCGGTCACGTTCTGCATTTCGGCACTTGTCAGCGCGGTATTGGCAAACGCGCTGTCGCCGATTTCGGTCACGCCCGCGCCCAGCGTGAGCACGGTCACGCCGCTGCCCTCGAACATATGCGCCGGAATTGCGCCGAATTCGATGGTCACGTCGCTCAACGCGGGCAGATTTGCAAACACGCCTGCGGGGATAATCGCCGGATCGCACTGAATCACCAGCTTTTTCAGCCCTGTCAGGCCGTCGAGCGCGCCTTCGCCGATGGTGGTCAGCGAGTTGGGCAGGGTCAGTGCTTCCAGCTGCGTGCAGCCCGCGAACGCCCGCGCGCCGATGGTGGTCACGGAGTCGAACAGATCCACGTTCCGGAGGGAACTGTTCATGAAGGCCTCCGCGCCGATGGTGGTGAATTCGTCGTTGTGGGCGACGGAGAAGTATTCGATGGTCTGGCTGCCCTTGAACACGCCGTCGCCCAGACCGACCACCGCCTCCTTTGAAACGGTGAGATGGGGGTGAATGCGCGTCCTTGTGCCGGTGTATTCGGTCAACACGCGGTTTTCGTACCGATACGCGCCCTTCTCAGGCGATTGGGCAGTCGGGTCCTGCGCGCGCCACACGCGGCAGGGAAGCCCCAGCGCGTCCACATACGCCTGCCACTGCTGCATCTCCTGACGCGTACCGTGTGCGTTCAGGTCGATGTCGTACAGATAATCGCAGCCCGCGAAGACGTCCTCGCCCAGCGTGGGCGCGGTCAGGCTTTCCAGAACGATGTACTGAATGTTGTAGTCGCCCTTGAAGGCGCGGGAGCCAATTGACTCAAGCGTCGAGGGCAGATAGAGATTGCCACCCATGTTGCTGCAGGCTTCAAACGCGCTTTCGCCGATGGTTTTAAGCCCCTCGGGCAGCGTCAGAAAGCCTTTGATGCCAGCAAAATAGAAGGCGTATGCGCCGATATGCTCCAGCCCCTCAGGCAGCTCCAGAATGCTGCTCTTGTAGGCGTTGTAAAACGCGCTGTCGCCGATGAACTTCAGCGTGGAGGGGAAGTGAACGCGGGCCAGCGTTTCGCAGTTATAAAACGCGCGATCGCCGATGGTTTCCAGTCCTTCAGGCAGTTCCAGCAGTGCCAGATAGGTGTGCTGCGCGAACGCCTCGGGACCGATGGCCTTTACCGGCGCGCCGCCGATGGTTTCGGGGATGGACAGATAGGTGGCGTAGCCGTTGTAGGAGGTAATCGTGCCGGTGGAAGCGTCGAAATCGAACTCCGATTCCACATAGCCGTTGTTCTCCACAATCACGGCGTTTTTGCCGCTGGGCTGGACGCTTACTTCACTGCCGGCATTTTCAAACGCCGCTATATAGGCATCCAGCTGGTCGTCCGGGACGTAAGCCGTCGTGCCCTCGGGCAGAAGGCTGAAGCAGTCAATGTCGATTGCAGGGCATGCACCCTCAAAGGTAATCTTGCGCAGCGAGTCGCAGTATCTGAATGAAGCGTCGCCGATATAGCGCACGCCTGCGGGAATGGTAACTTCCGTCAGCGCCGTGCAGCTGAAGAAGTTCATGCGGTTGATGACCACAAGGCTCTGTGGCAGGGAAACGCGGGTCAGATTGTCGCATGTGCTGATGGCGTTGCTTCGAAGCTCCAGCACGGTTTCGGGCAATGTCAGCGAGGTGATGGTTTCCCCGCGGAACACGCTGACACCGATCACATCCACCGTGAAACCGTCCAATTCGCCGGGCACAACCACGTCGCCGCCCGCACCGTTATAGCCGCGGAGTATGGCGTAGTTCGCGTCATAATTCCAGTCGGCAGCTTCGCCCGACGCTGTGACGCAGGTCACCAGCATCAGCAGGAAAAGAACCAGGCATAGCCTTCTTTTCATGAATTGATTCCTCCATTTCTTCATCATATACTACCGTTTCTGTATCTGAAAAAAATATTCTACCAAACACATTACAATTTTTGGTAATATGAAGGATTTTTAAATTCAATCCCATATTTTCCACAACTTCTTTTACGGGAATACGCATTGGGCTTTCTAATGCTCTCGGATAATATTTTTTTAGAAATTTCTCAGCCTCTTTATCTAAATCCTTTGCGTATACATATGGCACAAGATGTTTTGACAAACGATTCTCCGATTCAAATTTTCTTTTACAATAAGGCTCTATGCCATTAATCGAAAAATTTTTTAATCCATCATGCAATAATCCTGTACATGAAATTCTACACCAAACTTCCACATTATCTGATTCTCTGTCGTATCTACCCCATCCTTGAATTTCTATATCTGCAATTACAATCATGTCAAACTCTATTTCATAACCCGGTGTATTAGAAAATAGAATATTCGATATCTTAAAATCATCTAACTCTGTATATTGCGGATTCGGTACCCGATTAGTTTCCAATTCCAATCTAGCTCTATTCTTCAGAATGTAAGACTTAAGTGCGTCAAATATCTCATTATAATATTCTTTTTCCATAAACTTTTCAAACGTATCTACCATGATTTCCCTCCTGCGATTCCGTTCAGAATCTCAGCCACCACGCCAAGTCTTTGAATTCTCTATAAACATTTTACCATACTCTTCTACATAATAATAGCAACCAAACTTACAGATTTGCACACAAAGAAATTTGCATTATCATCAATTATATATCTAAACCTTTTTTGTTTCATCCTATTGACATTTATGTGCAACTTGTTGTAATATATGTGCAAGTAAATTTCACATCTTGATTATATGAAACTACTTTCCGCTTGTCAATAGCAGAAAAATTTTTAATCTCACAAAGGAGGTCTTCATGAAATTCGGGGAAAAACTAAGGCAGCTTCGCTTAGAAAAAGGATTTACACAAGAAGAAGTAGCTTCTGCAGTTAATGTATCTAGGAGAACATATATAGGCTATGAGC
>OGWV01000829.1_pt1 | contig 19312 bp, 15 predicted proteins | sample 1576081 | NCBI WGS metagenome assembly OGWV01 (sample SAMEA3541541, study PRJEB24748) | human gut metagenome | biome: human gut; feature: human-associated habitat; material: faeces | place: China | collected 2012 | reverse complement strand
CTATCACTTATTTAAGTGATATTGGTTGTCTGGAGATTCAGGGGGCCAGTCTATACGGTGCGTCAGGGTTTTTTGCTGGGGGATACCAATGAGCAGATCGCAAGAAAAATTCGGGGACATGTCAGCAAGGGATTTCAGGATGGTGCATTGCAGATGAGCCGGGCTAATGCGGCCAGCATTGCAAAAACAGCGGTTGGACATCTTGCTGCTACTGCCCGTGAGAGTTTTGCCAGCGCGAATAATGATTTGATTAAGGGTAAGCAATGGTTATCAACGCTTGATAATCGTACTACGCCACAATGTCGAATCAGGGATCGCCTCAAATATACGCTGGATAATAAACCTGTAGGTCACAGTGTGCCTTATTTGCATGGGCCGGGAAAAATTCATTTCTGCTGCCGCTCAACGGAAACGTTCATTCTGAAATCAGCGAAGGAACTGGGTATTGATGTTCGTGATATTTCCCCGGCTGAGCGGGCCAGCATGGATGGCGTGGTGGCCGGAGATACAACCTACAGGGAATGGTTTTTGCGTCAGCCTTACACCAGACAAAAACAGATTGTGGGGGAAACCCGGGCAAAGCTGATTCGGGATGGCGGTATGTCGCCAGATGAATTTTACACCGATAAAGGCGAATGGCTGACGCTGAAGCAACTCCGTGAGCGTGATGCACAGGTATTCAGAAAAGCAGGGATTTAAATAAATCATTTATTACAACAGGCTACCTTCGGGTGGCCTTTTTTATTGCTGCGATCCGGATGGTGAGCAGCGTAACTGTCGGAAGACTTAAACCAGGTACTAATATGAAACTGAAAACGGTCGAGATTAACGGAAAACAATACGCAGAAATTGATACTGCTGGCCTGCCAGTTTATGTGCACGACGATGGTAAAGAAATCGGCTTCGATGCACCGCTGGCGATAAAAAAAATTACAGAGCTTAATGGCGAGGCAAAAAATCATCGCCTGGCTAAAGAAGCTGCAGAGGAAAAACTGGCTAAGTTTGCCGCTATCGAAGACCCGAAGAAGGCGATCGAGGCACTGGAAATGCTGTTAAAAATCGACCAGAAAAAGCTGATCGATGCGGGACAGGTTGACCAGGTTAAGGCAGAAATTACGAAAAATTTTCAGCAGCAATTAGATGAAGAAAAGCAACGCTCTCAGATGCTGGAGACGCAGCTTTACGATTCTATGATTGGCGGTAGTTTTGCGGGTTCAAAATATATTGCCGATAAAATTGCGATCCCGGCAGATTTATTACAAGCCCGCTTCGGGCAGGCATTCAAAGTGGAAGAAGGGAAGATCGTTGCTTATGACGCTTCCGGCAACAAAATTTATTCCCGCGCGAAGCCTGGCGAACTGGCGCAGTTTGATGAGGCGCTGGAGTTCCTTGTCGAAAATTACCCTCAGAAAGACTACATCCTGAAAGCCAGTGGCAACAATGGCGGCGGCTCCCGTCCGACACAGCATGATATTGGTCAGAAAACGATGAAACGCTCTGCTTTTGATGCACTGGATGTTGCAGGTAAGCAAAACGCATTGAAAGACGGTATCACAATCGTTGATTAACACATTTGTCAGCTTCCGGATGGGAGCTGGTGTCAGGGCTGGATAGCTCATTACTCCATCTATTCACAATTACGCAAATTTTTAAGGAATATTTAATTATGGCTGGAAATACCCTGACCGGGTTGATCCCGACTATTTATACCGCCCTGGATGTTGTATCCCGTGAGCAGGTAGGTTTTATCCCTGCGGTAGCAAAAAACGTAAAAGCTGACGCCGCAGCAAAAGATCAGACGGTAACCGCGCCAGTTGCGCCTGAGGCGAAAACCGAAGATATCGTACCGGGGCCGTCAGCTCCGAATACCGGTGATCAAAATATTGGCACTGTTGATGTAAAAATTACTAAATCCAAAATGGCACCGGTTAAATGGAATGGTGAAGAACAACTGGCTCTTGGCCCTTCAGGGACTTACAACACCATTCTGGCTGATCAGTTCAAGCAGGCTTTTCGCGCCCTTGCAAACGAGGTTGAGGCTGATCTTGGTGCGTTGTATTTCGGTGCTTCCCGCGCCGTGGGAACCGCAGGGACAACGCCGTTTGGTGTTAAAGATGATCTTTCTGATGCTGCTCTGGCTCGTCAGGTTCTGGAGGATAACGGCGCACCGACAACCGATCTGCAGATGGTGCTTGGCTCCACTGCCATTGCTAATTTGCGCGGAAAACAGTCTGTATTGTTTAAAGTGAATGAATCCGGCACTGAACAGCTACTGCGTGAGGGCGTGTTGGGGCGTCTGGAGGGATTCAATATTCACAGTTCGGCAGGTGTGAAACGAGCGCCAAAGGTTGCTGCAACTGGTTATCTCGTGAATGGAGAGAAAAAAGAAGGCGATGTTCTTATTTCCATTGATACTGGTTCGGGGAGTATTTCTGCAGGTCAGATTGTTACGTTCGCTGGTGATCCGAATCAGTATGTTGTGGCAGCAGCGACCAGCAATCTGATTACTCTTGCAGCGCCCGGACTGCGTCAGGATCTGGCCGATGATACTGCCATCACAGTTGTTGGGGCCTTTACGGCAAATATGGCGTTTGATCGCAACGCGTTTCTGCTGGCATCCCGTACTCCGGCAATGCCGGAAGGTGGCGATAATGCTGATGATGTAATGAATGTTACGGACCCGATTTCAGGGATTACGTTCCAGATTGCACTGTATCGTCAGTATCGCCAGGTGCGCTATGAAGTTGGACTGGCATGGGGTGTTTCATCAGTGAAGCCGGCACATGGTTGTCTGATTCTTGGTTAAACATTCAAACGGGGCTTCGGCCCCATTTTTAATGGGGGGCATATGGCCGGATTAACTAAAGAGCAAAGAGCACAGCGTGAAGCCGCACAAAAAACGCAAATTGAGTTAGTGGTTATGGTGACCGATTATCAGATGTTTCCCGGCGCACCAACTATCGCTAATGTTCATCCTGATGAAGTTGACAACTGGAAGGCTATGGGCTGGAAAACTCAGGAGTAACACATGATCACTTACGTGACCTGTGATGACGTTGATAATGCGTTTGGGAACGCCTGGACGAGTGAGAACGCTAAAAATAAAGCTGTTTTAATGGCTAATGCCTGGCTTAATGGCTTCAACCTGAAAATTAACCCATCCCGTATTCCGGAAGAGGTAAAACTTGCGGGAGCATATGCAGCCAGAATTGCCTCATTCGGTAAGTTGTTTCAGCAGAAAAATGATTCTGGCGTTGTTATCAGTAAAGCCGTGTCGGCTGACGGGGTCAGTGTATCGAAATCATTTTCTGAGTTGCCAGCAAACAGCACTGCATTGCTTGAACCCGATTTACAGCTTGCGATAGCACTGCTGAAACCGTACGGACTTAGTCGCTCACAAGTCAGGGTTGTGAGGGGGGGATAATGGGGCTTCGTGAAGAGATTCAGTCAGAGGTTGCCGCTGCTTTTGATGAGGATTTAGCGGACGCCGTGAGTGATTTTTCTGGTTCTTACGTTACGCACCGGCACTGGGATCCTGTGACGGAAACTGGCGGCGAATCCACCGCAATCTATACCGGGCGAGGCGTGTTGACACGTTATAAGCTGGGCAGAATTGATGGGATTAATATTTTGCATGGTGACCTTAAATTAACCGCTCTGGTATGCGAGGTTACGGATAAACCAGCTGTCGACCATATTATTGAGATTTATGATCCTGTATCAAGGCAGTTACAACGATACGAGGTAATTACAGCAAGTGTAGATCCTTCCGCATCAGTTTACTCTATCCAGTTAAGGAGAGCGTAAATGGCAAAGGCATGGGATATAGAACCGTCAATATTTGCCGGGATGATTGAGGAAGATGTAGGGCTGAAGATTCGCTACATCGCTATTCAGATTCTTACTGCTATTGATATTGCTGCTCCGGTTGATACCGGACGTTTCAGAAATAACAACCTGGTGTCGTTACAGCATCCCGATTTTGGTATATCTGATAACGTGGATCCGAACGGTACGATTGCTGTTCAGCGTGGGATCGGGGTTATTTCGAAAGCTGCAAATTACGGAGTTATTTATATCCAGAATAACCTTCCTTATGCAGAGGCTCTTGAAAACGGTCATTCACAACAAGCGCCAACTGGCGTGTATGCCAACGCTTTTCATGGTGTTTTACAGGCTTACAAATGACGTTTACTGAAATCAGAAATACGGTTATTTCCAGAATGACGGCACAGACGATTATTGATGGAAAAGACGTATTGTATCCGAACGCGCCAACGTTCGATCCTTCCGGTAAGTTAATCTGGGCGCGGTTAAGTAATATTCCCGGGCAGGCTGGAGTTAATGAAATTGGCGCGGGGCCGATTGTTTATCGCACGGGGATAATCATTATTCAGTTATTTGTCCCCGCAGGTTCTGGTTCAAAACTCATTACTGAGACAGCCGATAAATTGCGGGAACTGTTTGAGTTTCAGGATGACGATCGTCTCAGTTACCAGGCTGTTTCCTCAATAGCCGTTGGCGAAAAGAATGGCTGGTTCCAGCTTAATCTTCAAATTCCATATCGCGCGCTCTAGCGCAATTAATGACATAGGAGGCTCCTGTGAGTTCAGGTGCAAAGGTTATCTCGGCATTTATCCGGGAGACGGTTGCAGGCACTACGCCAGCAAGTGGTGACTGGAGTTTATTAAAACGCACAAGCTGGGGAGTAAAACCCACCCAGAATAAAGGCGAAAATAATGAGATTGGTGGCTCCCGGATGGCTCAGGGGGCGACGCCTGGCACTGTGGATGTCGGCGGTGATGTTGGTACCAAATTTCGCTGGGGTCAACATGATGATTTTCTTGCATCCTGTTTCGGCGCGGAATGGTCAGGCGATTCTCTGACAATGGGGAATGAGCGAATAACATTTTCTCTGGCGACCTATGCGTCCGATGTCGGAATTGCCTCTGTCGTCAGAGGAGCGCAGGTTGGCTCATGGAAAATGCAGATCCCTAACGACGGCGATATTACAGCGACCGTAACCTTTGCCGGACTGGACTGGGAATCAAAGGCCGATGATACGAATTTTATCAAAGGCGAACCTGTGGATAGTGCAGGAAAGCTACGTTATTCGTTTAAGGAGGTTTCAGCAGTAAGCCTGAATGGTGTTGCCGGAGGTAACGGTTTTTGTATCGACAGTTTTGATATTCAGTTCGATAACAAACTCCAGACACAGCGTTGTATCGGGACTGGCTCGCCTTATGCAGGAGCAAATATTCCGACTACTTTTACACCGTCCGGTACGGTGACGCTTTCATGGTCTAAAGCCGCGTGGGAAATCTGGAGTAAAACACTGACTGGAGAAACAGTTCCGTTCAGCTTCACGCTTTCGAATGGAGAGGGGGCATACACTTTCAGTTTCCCGAAGGTTCAGGTGTCAGGTGAATGGCCTGATGGGGGTAATAGCGACATTATCCAGGTTCAATTGAGCATTACCGCAGCAGATGAAGCACCTACGATAACCAGAAAAAAAAATTCCCCGGCTGCCGTGATCGCAAAAGCCAGTGCTGAGGCGATTAGTTGATTTTCCGTTATTCCTCCTGTGGTACTGCCCTACAGGGGGACGCATTGAATGAGGTTATGGATGTTTATTCTTAATCAGAAAATTATCATTGGTGGAGAACGCTGGTTTACGCCAATGAAGGACTTAAAACCTGTAGACGGGTTAAAACTGTTGGTGGCAAGCAGCGATAACGATCAGTATCGCTCCCGTAATGCATTAATCCGTCGCCACATTGAGAAAATGGATGCCAGTTTGCACGTCGGAACGAAGGAGTTTGATATTTCAAAGGTTTCCGAGGTGGATTCTGTTGATGATTTACTCATTGATAATGCCGCTCGTTATCTGCTGAAAGACTGGAAAGGGGTTGGTGAACTGGTTAATGGTGTTGAGGTTGCACTGGAATATACGGCAGAACGAGGGATCGCGCTGCTTAAGCAGAATCCAGAGTTGTACTGGCAGATCCTTGCAGAAGCAGCCAGCATCGCCCAGGGTAAAGAGCAGCAGAAGCAGGATACGATAAAAAAGCCATAGCTGCCCAGCGGTGGTTATCGGAGTTCGGGGGAGAAAGGGGGGAAAAGGCAAGATGGAAGCGAGAAAAACTCAGGTTGCCACCGATACCGGAACCAGAAATAGACCCGGTGCTTAAGGAGTTGTTGTACGCCTATTCGGTAATATCCCGTGCCCGACGTTATGCTGGAATGGCTGGGGTGCCTTTGCCTTTATCTCTGACAGAGATAAATGAATATTTAGCCACTCATCCGGTATTGATTGAGCGCGATGAATTTGAAGCAGTGATCTTTGCACTGGATGACCAGTATTTTCAGGAGCAGTGTGTGTAGTTGTTAATTACGTACACTCTGTTACAGAGATGTGATGGTGTCTTTAATTAAATCGATGATGCTCCTGGAGAAAAGCATTGCGTGGCCTCGTAATCGCTATATCTACTATTATGTCGCCTGAAACCCACTTCGCGGTGGGTTTTTTGTTGTCAGGAGTTTTAATAAATGGCAGAGCAAACCTCGCGTCTCGCAATAATTATTGATAGCACTGGAGCGAAAAATAATGCTGACAATCTGACCTCCTCATTAGTCAAAATGACGCAGGCTGGGGAAACTGCTGCAAATAGCGCAGGGAAAGTGACTAAGGCAACAGAAGATGAGAAGAACGCGCTCGCAAAATTAAAAGCAGCTATTGATCCAGTTGGTGCCGCAATTGATACTGTCGGTCGACGCTATTCTGAATTAAAGAAATTTTTCGATAAAGGGCTTATTGATAAAGAAGAATATGAATTTCTTGTCCGTAAACTTAATGAAACCACAGAGGAATTGAGCGGGGTTGCGCAAGCGCAGAGAGAAGCCGAGAAGGCCGGAAAACTTGCTGCCGCCCAGCAGGAAGCGCAGGCTCAGGCCTTTCAAAGAATGCTGGACAAGATCGACCCTCTGGCTGCGGCGCTAAGAAATCTTGAACAACAGCATGATGAACTTAATGCTGCGTTTGCATCCGGGAAAATAAATGGTTCTCAGTTTGAGAATTATAGCCGAAAAATACAGGAAACACGGCGAGAGCTTACCGGAGAGGCTCAGGCAGAGCGAGAAGCAGCAAAAGCGCATGATGAACAGGTTGTTGCTTTGCAACGTCTGATTGCTCAACTTGATCCTGTCGGAACTGCTTTTAATCGTCTGGTAGAACAACAGAAACAGCTCAATGAAGCAAAAGCTAAGGGGATGCTTTCTCCTGAAATGTATGAGGAGCTTTCTGGAAAACTTCGTGCTATGCGGAGTGAGCTTGAGGTTACTCAATCACAATTAAGCAAAACCGGAATGTCGGCAAAACAAACGGCTTTTGCTATGCGCATGTTGCCTGCACAAATGACGGATATTGTTGTTGGGTTGTCCACTGGTCAGTCGCCATTTATGGTGTTAATGCAGCAGGGCGGCCAGCTAAAAGATATGTTCGGTGGGATTGGCCCGGCGATCAAAGGGGTAGGTTCTTATGTGCTGGGATTAATTAATCCTTTTACCCTGGCCGCAGCAGCCGTTGGGGTCTTAGGACTGGCTTACTATAAAGGCTCTCAGGAGCAGGACGAATTTAATAAATCTCTTATTCTTACCGGAAATCAGTTGGGGACAACCAGCGGGCAATTGGGCGATTTAGCTCAACGTGCCGGGAATGCGGCTGATTCGACAACTGGTGCTGCGGCGGCAGTATTAAATCAGCTTGTGCGTTCGGGAAAGGTAGCGAGCAGTTCGCTGGAGCAAGTGACGACAGCGATAGTAAAAACGAGCGAAGTAACAGGAATATCAACCGAACAACTGGTTAATGACTTCAATGAAATTGCAAAGGATCCTGTCAGTGCCATATCAAAACTTAATGATCAGTACCATTTTCTGACACTTGCGACTTATAACCAGATTAAGGCGCTACAGGATGAAGGGAACCAGCAGGAGGCCGCCCGCATTGCGACAGAAGAATACTCATCCTCAATGATCCAGCGCACCAACCAGATTAAAGAAAATCTTGGTTATCTTGAGACTGCATGGAAAGCTGTCGCAGACTCCGCAAAATGGGCATGGGATTCCATGCTGGATATTGGCCGTGAGGCCTCCCTTGATCAAAAAATCTCAGATGTTCTCCGTCAAATTGATGAAATAGAAAAAAATACCCGATCCGGAGTTTTCGGGTTAGGTGGCATTGGAGATGGCGGAGCTCAAAATAAAAGGCTGGCACGATTAAAGCAGCAATTGGGCGTACTTCAAGCAGAAAAAATTGCTCAGGACGTACTAAATTCATCAATAAACGATTACAACAAGCGACAACAGGAAGGAATTGAACTCAGACAGAGAGCAGATGCCTTTTCAAAACAATATCAGACCCGGGAGCAGCAGAGAGCTAGTGAACTTGCAAAACTGGAAAAGCTAAAGAATCAGTATTCAAAGGAAGAATATAATAATCTTATCGCTCAAATAAATGAGCGTTATAAAGATCCAAAGCAACCAAAGGCGAAAGATTATTCTGATGATGCAGCCCAACGAATGATTGATCATCTGAATCAACAGAATGCGTTACTAAGTTCACAAGCTGAGTTGACCGTTAAATTAAGTTCCTCTGAACAGGAACTGGTTAAGTGGCGTCAGCGGATTGCCGACCTAGAGTCACGACCATCATCGAAATTAACCCAGGATCAGAAATCGCTTCTCTTACACCGGGAAGAAATAACCACGTTGATGGAGAAAAATGTTGCGATTGAAAAAAATAACAGGCTAATCAAGGAATCCGCCGAAATAACAGCATGGCGTGATTCATTGCAGGCTTCGATTGATAATCGTCAGCAGGGGTATGATATTCAGATTGCTGGTTATGGGGTTGGCGATAAAAATCAGCAACGCCAGCAGGAATTACTGCGGATTGAACATGGATATAACAATCAGCGTCTGCAACTTGAACGTGACTATGCAGATAAATCCCGTGGAATGTCAGATCATGTTTTTCAAGAGAAAATGCAGGCTCTGAATGATGCTCTGGAACGGGAAAAAGAAATTGTCAGACAGAAAAACGAGCAGCTCGATATTCAGGCAGGAGACTGGGTTAGTGGTGCCTCCCAGGGATTCAATAACTGGCTGGATGACACTAAGGATATCAGTGAGCAGATAAAATCAACCACGACTCAGATGTTTGATGGGATGACCGATGCGCTGGGTGATTTTGTCACGACAGGCAAGGCAAATTTTCGTTCTTTCGCTACTTCCGTGATTTCGGATCTTAGTCGAATAGCATTAAAGGCTTCAATTACTGGGATTTTCGACAGCATTAGTAACAGTTCTTCTGGGGGGATTTTAGGAACTATCGGGAGTGCTATTAGTAAATTTATTCCGAATGCAAAGGGCGGTGTTTATGAGTCTCCGTCATTGAGCACGTATTCGAACGGTATTTATGATTCCCCGCAATTTTTTGCTTTTGCAAAAGGGGCTGGTGTTTTTGGTGAGGCTGGACCGGAAGCCATTATGCCATTAACACGAACTTCCGATGGTTCTCTTGGTGTCAGAGCTATTAATAGTAAAAGTGGTAATGGAGGCGGAGATATTACCTATGCCCCTGTATACCAAATCACTATTCAAAATGACGGCCAGAATGGAGAGATTGGCCCTCAGGCAATAAAAGCACTTATGGGGATGGTTGATCAGCGGGTGCAGGGCAATCTGTTAAATATGCGACGTGATGGGGGAATGTTAAGTGGCTAATACGGAAGAATTTCACTGGTTACCAGAGGATGGAATGAAAACAGAAAATAAACCATCGATAAAAACTGTAAGATTTGGCGATGGTTATGAGCAACGAAGTCCAAATGGACTTAATCATTCTCTGCGCGTTTTCACCTGTGATTTCAAAGTTGAGGCGAATGAACGTGATTCATTTGAAAAATTTTTAGCCCGGCATGAAGGCTATAAATCTTTTTTTTGGCGCCCGCCGGGTATTAACAGAAAAATCAGAGTGGTGTGTCGAACGTGGTCAGCGACAGAACATATCACCTATACCGATTTTTCGTGTCAGTTTGACGAAGTGGTGATCTGATGCAGGACATACAACAGGAAACGCTGAATGAATGCATTCGTGCGGAGCAGTCGGCCAGCGTGGTGCTCTGGGAAATCGACCTGACCGAGGTAGGCGGGGATCGCTACTTTTTCTGTAATGAGCAGAACGAAAAAGGTGAGTCTGTCACCTGGCAGAGTCGGCAGTATCAGGCCTATCCCATTCAGGGGAGTGGATTTGAGATGAACGGCAAGGGCAGTGCTGCCCGTCCGACACTGACGGTCTCTAACCTGCACGGCATGATCACCGGGATGGCGGAAGATCTGCAGAGTCTGGTCGGCGGAACGGTGGTCCGGCGTAAGGTTTACGCCCGTTTTCTGGATGCGGTGAACTTCGTCAACGGAAACAGCGAAGCCGATCCGGAGCAGGAGGTGATCAGCCGCTGGCGCATCGAGCAGTGCAGCGAACTGAGCGCGGTCAGTGCCTCTTTTGTACTGTCCACGCCGACTGAAACGGATGGCGCTGTTTTTCCGGGACGTATCATGCTGGCCAACACCTGCACCTGGACCTATCGCGGCGATGAGTGCGGTTATCACGGTCCGGCGGTCGCGGATGAATATGACCAGCCAACGTCCGATATCACGAAGGATAAATGCAGCAAATGCCTGAGCGGTTGTAAGTTCCGCAATAACGTCGGCAACTTTGGCGGCTTCCTTTCCATTAACAAACTTTCGCAGTAAATCCCATGACAAAGACAGAATCAGCGATTCTGGCGCACGCCCGGCGATGTGCGCCAGCGGAGTCGTGCGGCTTCGTGGTGAAAACGCCGGAGGGAGACAGATATCTTCCTTGCGTAAATATCTCCGGTGAGCCGGAGGCGTATTTCCGGATGTCGCCGGAGGACTGGCTGAGTGCAGAAATGCAGGGTGAGATTGTCTCGCTGGTCCACAGTCACCCCGGTGGTCTGCCCTGGCTGAGTGAGGCCGACCGGCGGCTGCAGGTACAGAGTGATTTGCCGTGGTGGCTGGTCTGCCGGGGGGCGATTCATAAATTCCGCTGTGTGCCGCATCTCACCGGGCGGCGCTTTGAGCACGGGGTAACGGACTGTTACACGCTGTTCCGGGACGCTTACCATCTGGCGGGAATTGAGATGCCGGATTTTCATCGCGGGGATGACTGGTGGCGTAACGGTCAGAATCTCTATCTGGATAATCTGGAGGCCACAGGGCTGTATCAGGTGCCGTTGTCCTCAGCACAACCGGGCGATGTGCTGCTGTGCTGCTTTGGTTCATCGGTGCCGAATCATGCCGCCATTTACTGTGGTGACGGCGAGCTGCTGCACCATATTCCTGAACAACTGAGCAAACGAGAGAGGTACACCGACAAATGGCAGCGACGCACACACTCCCTCTGGCGTCACCGGGCATGGCACGCATCTGCCTTTACGGGGATTTACAACGATTTGGCCGCCGCATCGATCTGCGTGTGAAAACGGGGGCCGAAGCCATCCGGGCGCTGGCCATGCAGATCCCGGCATTTCGTCAGAAACTGAGCGACGGCTGGTACCAGGTACGCATTGCCGGGCGTGATGCAGGTGAAACCGAATTGTCTGCCCGTCTTAATGAGCCGCTGGAAAATGGTGCCGTGATCCATATCGTGCCGCGTCTGGCGGGAGCCAAAAGTGGCGGTGTGTTTCAGGCTGTGCTGGGGGCGGCTGTTATGGCGGTTGCTATATGGATGCCGGGGGTAGGAATTATGGCGAGTAATCTGCTGTTTTCTCTCGGTGCCAGTATGGTGCTCGGTGGTGTGGCGCAGATGCTGGCACCGAAAGCCAGACCCCCCCGCACACAGACAACGGATAACGGCAAACAGAACACCTATTTCTCTTCACTGGATAACATGGTTGCCCAGGGCAATGTTCTGCCTGTTCTGTACGGTGAAATGCGCGTGGGGTCACGCGTGGTTTCTCAGGAGATCAGCACGGCAGACGAAGGGGATGGTGGTCAGGTTGTGGTGATTGGTCGCTGATGAAAAACGTTTTATGTGAAACCGCCTCCGGGCGGTTTTATCGTTTATGGAGCATGACGAATGGGTAAAGGCAGCAGTAAGGGGCATACCCCGCGCGAAGCGAAGGACAACCTGAAGTCCACGCAGCTGCTGAGTGTGATCGATGCCATCAGCGAAGGGCCGGTTGAAGGTCCGGTGGATGGATTAAAAAGCGTGCTGCTGAACAGTACGCCGGTGCTGGACAGTGAGGGGAATACCAACATCTCCGGCGTCACGGTGGTGTTCCGGGCCGGTGAGCAGGAGCAGACACCGCCGGAGGGATTTGAATCCTCCGGCTCCGAGGCGGTGCTGGGTACGGAAGTGAAATACGACACGCCGATCACCCGGACCATCACGTCGGCAAACATTGACCGACTGCGTTTTACCTTCGGCGTGCAGGCACTGGTGGAAACCACCTCAAAGGGGGACAGGAATCCGTCGGAAGTCCGCCTGCTGGTTCAGATACAACGTAACGGTGGCTGGGTGACGGAAAAAGACATCACCATTAAAGGCAAAACCACCTCACAGTATCTGGCCTCGGTGGTGGTGGGTAACCTGCCGCCGCGCCCGTTCAATATCCGGATGCGCAGGATGACGCCGGACAGCACCACAGACCAGTTGCAGAACAAAACGCTCTGGTCGTCATACACCGAAATCATCGATGTGAAACAGGGCTACCCGAACACGGCACTGGTCGGCGTACAGGTGGATTCGGAGCAGTTCGGCAGCCAGCAGGTGAGCCGTAATTATCATCTGCGCGGGCGTATTCTGCAGGTGCCGTCGAATTATAACCCGCAGACGCGGCAATACAGCGGTATCTGGGACGGAACGTTTAAACCGGCATACAGCAACAACCCGGCCTGGTGTCTGTGGGATATGCTGACCCATCCGCGCTACGGCATGGGAAAACGTCTTGGTGCGGCGGATGTGGATAAATGGGCGCTGTATGTCATCGGCCAGTACTGCGACCAGTCGGTGCCGGACGGCTTTGGCGGCACGGAGCCGCGCATCGCCTGTAATGCGTACCTGACCACACAGCGAAAGGCGTGGGATGTGCTCAGTGATTTCTGCTCGGCGATGCGCTGTATGCCGGTATGGAACGGGCAGACGCTGACATTCGTGCAGGACCGACCGTCGGATAAGGTGTGGACCTATAACCGCAGTAATGTGGTGATGCCGGATGATGGCGCGCCGTTCCGCTACAGCTTCAGCGCCCTGAAAGACCGCCATAATGCCGTTGAGGTGAACTGGATTGACCCGAACAACGGCTGGGAGACGGCGACAGAGCTTGTGGAGGATACGCAGGCTATTGCCCGTTACGGTCGTAACGTCACGAAGATGGATGCTTTTGGCTGTACCAGCCGGGGGCAGGCACACCGCGCCGGGCTGTGGCTGATTAAAACAGAGCTGCTGGAAACGCAGACCGTGGACTTCAGCGTGGGCGCAGAAGGGCTTCGCCATGTGCCGGGCGATGTTATTGAAATCTGTGATGATGACTATGCCGGTATCAGCATCGGCGGGCGCGTGCTGGCGGTAAACAGCCAGACCCGGACGCTGACGCTCGACCGTGAAATCACGCTACCATCCTCCGGTACCACGCTGATAAGCCTGGTTGACGGAAGTGGCAATCCGGTCAGCGTGGAGGTTCAGTCCGTCACCGACGGCGTGAAGGTAAAAGTGAGCCGTGTTCCTGACGGCGTTGCCGGATACAGCGTGTGGGGGCTGAAGTTGCCGACGCTGCGTCAGCGCCTGTTCCGCTGTGTGAGTATCCGTGAGAACGATGACGGCACGTATGCCATCACTGCCGTGCAGCATGTGCCGGAAAAAGAGGCCATCGTGGATAACGGGGCGCACTTTGACGGTGACCAGAGCGGCACGGTGAATGGTGTCACGCCGCCAGCAGTGCAGCATCTGACCGCCGAAGTCACTGCAGACAGCGGGGAATATCAGGTGCTGGCGCGCTGGGACACACCGAAGGTGGTGAAGGGCGTGAGCTTCCTGCTCCGTCTGACCGTGACAGCGGATGACGGCAGTGAGCGGCTGGTCAGCACAGCCAGGACGACGGAAACCACATACCGCTTCACACAACTGGCGTTGGGGAACTACAGGCTGACAGTCCGGGCGGTAAATGCGTGGGGACAGCAGGGCGATCCGGCATCGGTATCGTTCCGGATTGCCGCACCGGCAGCGCCGTCTCGGATTGAGCTGACACCGGGCTATTTTCAGATAACCGCCACGCCGCATCTTGCGGTTTATGATCCGACGGTACAGTTTGAGTTCTGGTTCTCGGAAAAGCGGATTGCGGATATCAGGCAGGTTGAAACCACAGCACGCTATCTTGGCACGGCGCTGTACTGGATAGCCGCCAGTATCAATATCAGGCCGGGCCATGATTATTATTTTTACGTTCGCAGTGTGAACACCGTTGGCAAATCGGCATTCGTGGAGGCTGTTGGTCAGCCGAGTGATGATGCATCCGGCTATCTGGATTTTTTCAAAGGCGAGATAGGGAAAACCCATCTGGCTCAGGAGCTGTGGACGCAGATTGATAACGGTCAGCTTGCGCCTGACCTGGCTGAAATCAGGACGTCCATTACGGATGTCAGCAATGAAATCACGCAGACCGTCAATAAGAAACTGGAAGACCAGAGTGCGGCAATTCAGCAGATACAGAAGGTTCAGGTTGATACAAATAATAACCTGAACAGCATGTGGGCTGTGAAGCTGCAGCAGATGCAGGACGGACGCCTTTATATCGCGGGTATTGGTGCCGGTATTGAGAACACCCCTGACGGCATGCAGAGTCAGGTGCTGCTGGCGGCGGACAGGATTGCGATGGTTAATCCTGCGAATGGCAACACAAAACCGATGTTTGTTGGTCAGGGCGATCAGATATTCATGAACGACGTGTTCCTGAAGTATCTGACGGCCCCCACCATTACCAGCGGTGGAAATCCACCGGCATTTTCCCTGACACCGGACGGAAAGCTGACTGCTAAAAATGCGGATATCAGTGGCAGTGTGAATGCGAACTCCGGGACGCTCAACAACGTCACGATTAATGAGAACTGTCAGATTAAGGGGAAACTGTCAGCCAATCAGATTGAAGGCGATATTGTCAAAACAGTGGGTAAGGCTTTCCCGCGGGACTCCCGGGCACCGGAGCGGTGGCCATCAGGGACCATTACCGTCAGGATTTATGACGATCAGCCTTTTGACAGGCAAATTGTTATTCCAGCGGTGGCATTCTGCGGCGCTAAACATGAGCGGGAGAATAACGATATTTATTCGTCATGCCGCCTGATAGTGAAGAAAAATGGTGCTGAAATTTATAACCGTACCGCGCTGGATAATACGCTGATTTACAGTGGTGTTATTGATATGCCAGCTGGTCACGGCCACATGACGCTGGAGTTTTCGGTGTCAGCATGGCTGGTAAATGACTGGTATCCCACAGCAAGTATCAGCGATTTGCTGGTTGTGGTGATGAAGAAAGCCACCGCAGGCATCAGTATCAGCTGAATTTTATAACCCATATACGGGCGCCAGAAATGGCGCCTTTTTTATTGCAGAAAAGCGAGAGGTAATTATGCGTAAAGTTTGTGCAGCCATTTTGTCCGCAGCCATCTGTCTGGCCGTATCCGGTGCGCCTGCATGGGCGTCTGAGCAGCAGGCCACACTGAGCGCAGGGTATCTTCATGCCCGTACGAACGCTCCCGGCAGCGATAATCTGAACGGGATTAACGTGAAATACCGTTATGAGTTTACGGACACGCTGGGGCTGATTACGTCATTCAGTTATGCCAACGCTGAAGATGAGCAAAAAACGCATTACAGCGATACCCGCTGGTATGAAGATTCCGTGCGTAACCGCTGGTTCAGCGTGATGGCGGGGCCGTCTGTGCGCGTGAATGAATGGTTCAGCGCGTATGCGATGGCGGGTGTGGCTTACAGCCGTGTGTCGACTTTCTCCGGGAATTATCTGCAGGTGACCGACAATACGGGGAAAACGCACGATGTGCTGACCGGAAGTGATGACGGTCGCCACAGCAACACGTCTCTGGCGTGGGGGGCTGGCGTGCAGTTTAACCCGACCGAATCCGTGGCCGTTGATGTCGCTTATGAAGGCTCCGGCAGCGGTGACTGGCGTACCAACAGTTTCATCGTTGGTGTCGGTTATAAATTCTGATTAGCCAGGTAACACAGTGTTATGACAGCCCGCCGGTTCAGGCGGGCTTTTTTGTGGGGGGAATATGGCAGTACGGATTTCAGGTGTACTGAAAGATGGCGCAGGTAAGCCGATACAAAACTGCACCATTCAGCTAAAGGCCAGGCGCAACAGCACCACGGTGGTGGTGAACACAGTGGCCTCAGAAAACCCGGATGAAGCCGGGCGTTACACAATGGACGTCGAGTATGGTCAGTACAGCGTCAGTCTGTTGGTGGAGGGATTCCCGCCGTCACACGCCGGGATTATCACCGTATATGAGGACTCAAAGCCGGGCACACTGAATGATTTCCTCGGTGCAATGACGGAGGATGATGTCCGGCCAGAGGCACTGCGCCGTTTTGAACTGATGGTGGAAGAGGTGGCGCGTAACGCGTCCGCAGTGGCACAGAACACGGCAGCCGCGAAGAAGTCAGCCAGCGATGCCCGCACATCAGCCCGTGAGGCGGCAACCCATGCGACTGATGCTGCAGGCTCAGCACGCGCAGCCAGCACGTCAGCCGGACAGGCCGCGTCGTCGGCTCAGTCAGCGTCTTCCAGCGCAGGAACGGCATCAACAAAGGCCAGTGAAGCATCGAAAAGTGCTGCTGCTGCAGAGTCCTCAAAAAGCGCGGCAGCTACCAGTGCCGGTGCGGCGAAAACGTCAGAAACGAATGCGGCAGCGTCACAAAAATCTGCAGCCACTTCTGCATCCGCCGCGACCACAAAGGCGTCAGAAGCTGCCACCTCAGCCCGGGATGCGGCGGCCTCAAAAGAGGCAGCGAAATCATCAGAAACGAACGCATCATCAAGCGCCAGTAGTGCCGCTTCCTCGGCAACGGCGGCAGGAAATTCCGCGAAGGCGGCAAAGACGTCCGAGACGAACGCCAGGTCTTCTGAAACGGCAGCGGGACAGAGTGCCTCAGCTGCGGCAGGCTCAAAAACAGCGGCTGCATCATCTGCCAGTGCCGCGTCAACAAGTGCCGGGCAGGCCTCAGCCAGTGCCACCGCTGCCGGAAAGTCGGCAGAAAGTGCCGCATCGTCTGCTTCAACAGCCACAACGAATGCTGGCGAAGCCGCTGTACAGGCCAGCGCAGCAGCGAGGTCAGCTTCCGCAGCGAAGACATCCGAAACGAACGCGAAAGCGTCGGAAACCAGCGCAGAATCCTCAAAAACGGCTGCCGCATCGTCCGCCAGTTCGGCGGCGTCATCGGCATCATCTGCGTCTGCTTCAAAAGATGAGGCGACCAGACAAGCGTCCGCAGCGAAGGGCAGCGCCACGACGGCATCCACGAAGGCGACAGAGGCAGCTGGCAGTGCGACGGCGGCAGCTCAGAGCAAAAGTACGGCGGAATCCGCGGCAACGCGCGCTGAGACAGCGGCAAAACGGGCAGAGGATATTGCATCCGCCGTGGCGCTTGAGGATGCGAGCACGACGAAAAAGGGGATAGTACAGCTCAGCAGTGCGACCAATAGCACTTCCGAGTCACTGGCGGCAACGCCAAAGGCAGTAAAATCAGCCTATGACAATGCAGAGAAACGTCTGCAGAAAGACCAGAACGGCGCTGATATACCCGATAAGGGACGCTTCCTGAACAACATTAACGCGGTCAGTAAAACAGACTTTGCTGATAAGCGTGGTATGCGTTATGTGCGGGTTAACGCTCCTGCAGGTGCAACATCTGGAAAATATTACCCTGTTGTTGTTATGCGTTCTGCTGGCTCAGTAAGCGAACTGGCATCAAGGGTCATTATCACCACGGCAACGCGAACCGCAGGCGATCCGATGAATAACTGCGAGTTTAACGGATTTGTTATGCCTGGTGGCTGGACTGACAGGGGGCGTTATGCTTATGGAATGTTCTGGCAATATCAAAACAATGAACGAGCCATCCACTCAATAATGATGAGTAATAAGGGCGATGATTTGCGCTCTGTGTTCTATGTTGATGGCGCTGCTTTCCCTGTTTTTGCGTTTATCGAAGATGGCCTGTCAATATCCGCACCTGGTGCTGATCTCGTTGTTAATGATACGACCTATAAGTTTGGGGCAACAAATCCAGCGACTGAATGTATCGCGGCGGACGTTATCCTTGATTTTAAGAGTGGGCGTGGTTTTTATGAGTCTCATTCGTTAATCGTTAACGATAACTTGTCGTGCAAAAAACTTTTTGCCACAGACGAAATTGTAGCGCGTGGTGGTAATCAGATTCGAATGATAGGTGGGGAGTATGGGGCATTATGGCGTAATGATGGCGCTAAAACTTACCTGCTGCTTACCAATCAAGGTGATGTTTATGGTGGATGGAATACATTAAGACCGTTTGCTATTGATAACGCAACCGGCGAACTGGTTATTGGAACCAAGCTGTCTGCAAGTCTGAACGGTAACGCATTGACAGCAACAAAGCTGCAAACGCCAAGACTGGTTTCTGGGGTTGAGTTTGATGGTTCAAAAGATATTACTTTAACCGCCGCGCATGTGGCTGCTTTTGCCAGAAGGGCAACGGATACATATGCCGATGCGGATGGTGGCGTTCCCTGGAATGCCGAATCAGGCGCTTACAATGTCACCCGCTCTGGCGACAGCTATATTCTGGTTAACTTCTATACCGGAGTCGGAAGTTGCCGGACCCTGCAGATGAAGGCGCATTACAGAAATGGTGGTCTGTTCTACCGTTCTTCAAGAGACGGTTATGGTTTTGAGGAAGACTGGGCAGAAGTTTATACCTCGAAAAATCTTCCACCAGAAAGCTACCCAGTCGGCGCACCAATCCCGTGGCCATCAGATACCGTTCCGTCTGGTTATGCCCTGATGCAGGGGCAGACTTTTGACAAATCTGCTTACCCGAAACTTGCAGCCGCTTATCCGTCAGGCGTGATCCCTGATATGCGTGGCTGGACGATTAAGGGCAAGCCCGCCAGTGGTCGTGCCGTATTGTCTCAGGAACAGGACGGCATTAAATCGCATACCCACAGCGCCAGCG
>OGWV01000828.1_pt1 | contig 19349 bp, 16 predicted proteins | sample 1576081 | NCBI WGS metagenome assembly OGWV01 (sample SAMEA3541541, study PRJEB24748) | human gut metagenome | biome: human gut; feature: human-associated habitat; material: faeces | place: China | collected 2012 | reverse complement strand
TTCCAGCGAGAGCGCGGCGGGCTGGACCCGCCTGGGCGTGGGCAGCTGCTCGCGCACGGCTGCCCGGAGGAGGTGCAGGCGGCCGAGGCCGCGGGCGAGGCGCCCTCACCGCTGTTCACCGGCGGCAAGGCAGACTGGGTGCACGCGCTGGTCGCCATCGCCGCACCGCACGACGGGTCCACGTTTCTCAACGTGCAGCCGGACGCGGCAAATGCGCTCTCGACGCTGTTTCTGGGCGCGGCGCGCGCGCTCGGCATCTCGGCATTCAAGGGCGTGTACGACTTCCGGCTCGACCAGTTCGGCATCCGGCGCGACCCGGACGAGCCGCTCACGACGGCGGCGCTGCGCATGCTGGCGCAAAACCCGCTGCCGGCGGGCGACAACGCCTTTGACGACCTGCGTCCCGCGGGCGCGCGGGCGCTCAATGCGCGTGTCGAAACGCTGCCGGACACGTGGTATTTCTCCATCCCCTGCTGCCGGACGCTGCCGCGCCTGCTCACGCACGACCAGAAGCCCGACACGGCCATGACGCCGCTGCTCTGGCCGTTTTCGACCGCGATGGGGCGCGACGGCGCGGGCATACCGCGCGACTGGCTACCGAACGATGGGCTGGTCAACACGATCTCTGCCCGCTATCCCGGCGGCGCGCCGCACGCGGACTTTGCGCCCGGACAGACGCCGGTGCGCGGCGTGTGGCAGGTGCTGCCGGTTGAGCATCTCGACCATCTGGCCGCGATCGGCGGCGTGATGAACAACGGTGTCGTGCGCACGCGCCTGTTTTACCGCCGGGTCATGGCGCTGCTCGATGCGGCCGCCGCGGCCGACGCCAACTCGTGATCCCCGCCCGGGACCGGGCATACGATACCGCAAAGTGCACAAGATAAGATAAGGAGTGTATGGATTATGGATTCTATTGAAAGCTATCTGCGCAAGCTGATCGTCGCCTCCGTGGGCGCGGCCGACCTCGGCTGCGAAAAGCTCGGCAAGCTGCTCGACGAGTGCGTCGCGCGCGGCGAAGTGACCGTGGAGAAGGGCCGCGTGCTCAACGAAGAGCTCAAGCGCACCTGCAAGCAGGCCGTGACGAAGGACGAGGACGAAAAGCCCGCCGTGGACGTGGACGCCATGAGCGCCGACGAGCGCGAGGCGCTGCTGCAAAAGCTGCTGGCCAAGAAGGAAGCAGACTGATGGCCGGCCCCGCCGCGCAGCTCGACGAGGCCAAGCGCTTCGCCGAGATCGTCGCCATTCTGCAAAAGCATCACCTCGTTCAGGGGCTGACGCCGGAGAAGGTCCGCGATATTTTCGTGGACCTCGGGCCGACGTTTGTCAAATTCGGACAAATTCTGTCCATGCGTTCGGACATTCTGCCCAAAGAATACTGTGCCGCGCTCGAGACGCTGCGCACGGACGTGACGCCCATGCCGCTGACCGAGGTGGAGGACATCCTCACGCAGGCCTACGCCCGCCCGTGGCAGGAGGTCTTTTCGGACATCGGCATCCGGCCGCTCGGCTCGGCCTCCATCGCGCAGGTGCACGCCGCGACGCTCACGGACGGCCAGCGCGTGGTCGTAAAGGTGCAGCGCCCGGATCTGTACGACATCATGAGCCGCGACGTGCGCCTGCTCAAGCGTGCCGCCGCGCTGCTCAAGTACACACCGCTTGCGAGCGCACTGGATTTTCACGCCGTGCTCGACGAGATCTGGCACACCGTACAGGAGGAGCTCGACTTCACGATCGAGGCGAACAACATCGCCGAGTTCAAGCGTCTCAACGACGGCGTGGCCTACGCCGACTGCCCGGCCACGTTCCCGAAGTGGTGCACGAAAAACGTGCTCGTCATGGAGTACATCGCCGGCCACCAGATCGACGATACCGACGGCCTGCGCGCCGACGGGTATGATCTCAACGAGATCGCCGTCAAGCTCGTGCACAACTACATCCGCCAGATCACGGTCTACCGCTTTTTCCACGCCGACCCCCATCCCGGCAACATCCGCGTGCAGGGCGGGAAGATCATCTGGCTCGACCTCGGCATGATGGGCCGCATCAGCCCGCGCGAGGCGGAGCTGTACACGGGCATCATCCGCACGATCTATGACCAGGACGTGCCCGCCCTGACGCAGACGCTGCTCGCGCTCGGCCAGTACGACCGCGCGCCCGACCAGCAGGCGCTCACCGAGCGCATCGGCATCTTCCTGCACAAGTATGAGTCCATGCCGATGGCCGATATGGACATGGGCGTGCTTGTGGACGAGTTCGTGCAGATCCTGAACGAATACGGCGTGTCCGTGCCCGCCTCGCTGACGATGCTCGGGCGCAGCCTGCTCGTCATTCAGGGCATGCTCACGAGCGTGTCGCCGGACGCGAACGTCATCGAGATCGTGGCGGAGTACGTCAAGAACACCGCCCTGAGCCGCGAACACATTGAAAAGAAGGTCAAGACGCTCGCGCAGCAGCTCGCCCGCTCGGGCGAAAAGCTCACGGTGCTGCCGACGCAGCTGTCGGCGTTCCTGAGCAAGGCCAATGCCGGGCAGCTGACCGTCAACGTGAAAAAATCGTGGTCGGACGCGGCGCGCGCCGCGCAGTCGAAGCTGCTGAACCGGCTCATCTTTGCGTTGCTGGACTGCTCGCTACTGTTCTGCGCGGCCATCACGTGTCTCGCCCCGCTGCCGCGGGTGCTGGGGCTGCCGTGGCCGGCGCTGGTGTTTTTCGCCGCCGCCGTCGCCGTGACGATCGCGCTGTTTGACCGCCGGCACTGGTCGGTGTGAAGGCTTTTGCATACGCGCAAAACCGCCCGGAGGGCACAGCCTTCCGGGCGGTTTTTGATGAAAGTGCGATCCCCTCGGAGGGAGTACGAACATGAACGAAAAATCCAAAGCAGCCATATGCACCGACGAGATTGAGGCCGCCGTCTATGCGCAGCTCAAGCCGCTCGGCTTCCGGAAATACGGGCGGACACTGCACCGCTTTGTCTCCGGCGACCTGTCGCAGGTCATCCACTTCCAGTGCGGTTTGCCGTCTGCGGGCCCCGCACAGCAAATGTGGGTCAATCTCGGCATCCGCATACCGGAGTGCGACGAGCGCACCTTTTCCCCATCGCCACCAAAACGATATTACCGCGAATACAACTGTACCCTGCGCTCCCGTCTCGGGAGCATTGACGGCAGGCAGGAGCTGTGCTTTGACCTGCGAAAGCAGCCGTCACAGCTCCTGAATCAGATTCTGCCCGATGTGCTGACAAAAGTACTGCCCGTCTACGACGTGCTGTCCTCCCGGAAGGCGATTCTCGCGCACCGGTGTGACTATCCGCACTTCGATGTGATGGGCCGGCAGCTGATCCTGCTCGACGAAGCAATGATCTGCGGCCATCTGGGCGACCTGGAAAAAGCACAAGCACTGTTTGCACAATACTATCTGAACGCTGTGCACGCATACCAGCGCGAAAAAGCCCATGGCAAGCAGGTCTATTTGCAAAAAGAGGAGCGGGTAATCTGCCACGGGCAGAACATCACGGCTGACAAAACCGGATACTTCACCATCCGCAGTGCGGATGACGGCCACATCCGTTATCTGGCCGAGCTGGCCGAAAGACTCGGCCTTTCGCTCCCGGATATTGCGCCATAAACAGGAATGACCGCCCCGGCCGGGGCGGTCATTCTTTTTAAATATCGCCGCGGCGGCGCAGCGCGTCCAGAAACGCCGTGCAGCCGAGCACGAGATCGTCATACGTCGTGCCGAAATCGCCCGTATACCACGGGTCGGCGATGCCGCGCTGCAGGCCCGCAAACGACAGCAGCGCTCGGATCTTCCCGTCCGGGTCGTGCGGAAGTATGCGGCGGAGGTTGCGCGCGTTGTTCTCGTCCATCGTCAGCAGCCAGTCGTAATCATCGTAGTCGCGCGGCGTGACCTGCACGGCGGCGCGGTGACCGACGGGGACGCCGTGCGCGCGCAGCTCGGCGCGTGCGGGCGGGTAGACGTCGTTGCCGATCTCCTCGCGGCTCGTCGCCGCCGAGGCGATCTGAAACTGCGCCGCGAGCCCCTGCCGCCGCACCATGTCCCGGAGCAGATACTCCGCCATCGGGCTGCGGCAGATGTTGCCGTGGCAGATAAAGAGCACTTTGACCATTGGGATCGCAATTCCTTTCGACCGTGATGGCCCATTATAACACAGCGCGGCGCAAAAGCAAAACCGGGGTGCAGGCAGCTGCCTGCGCCCCGGTTTTTTCTTTCCCTGTGCCTTACTGCGCCCGCTGCGCGCGCTGCCGGAGCGTGAACCCGGCGGCCACGAACGCCAGCACGAGCAGCGCCAGCGCCGCGCACAGGCACAGCGTGCGCAGCGCACCGTGACCGGCGGCCAGCATGGCGATCAGGCAGCCGACGGACAGGATCGCCGCCAGCGCCGTGCACCACGCCACGGCCTTTCCGCTCCTGTGGCCGAGGCACACGCCCGCGAACGCGAGCGCACCGGCCGCGAACAGTGTGATGCAGATGCCCGTCCAGACCGCCGCCTCCGTGCGCGCAGTGTCCATATCCGCCGTGTAGAGATCCTGCGCGAGCGCGCAGATGTCGCCATAGCTCGCGGACGCGCCTGCCCGCGCGCGCAGCGTCTCGTCCTGCATGAGCACGGCGATGCCCTGCTCCAGCCGCTCGGTGTCGTCCTCATACGGGGTGAGCGCCGCGAGGTCCTGCGCCAGCTGCTGCCGGTTCGCCGCCAGCGTCTGCCGGCCGGAGGCCAGCGTACCGGCCGCCGTGTCGAGCTTGCTCTGCCCGGCCGCGATCTCGGCCGCCGCAGCGTCGAGCGCCTGCTGCCCGGCGGCGAGCTTTTCTCTGCCGGCGTCATACTCCGCCTGCCCGCTCTCGAGCCGGCTCTGGCCGACGTTATCCGTCACGACGCCCGTAGCAAACGAGAGCTTGAGCGCGTCATACGTCTCCTGCTGCGCGCCGAGGGACGCCGCCAGCTCGCCGAGCGAGCGGGCGCTGCCGCACAGCTGCGTATCGGCGACGACACGGTCGGCCCGCTTCTGCTGCGTGCGCACGACGCTCCACGGCGACACGGCCATGACGAACACCGCCGCCGCGAGCAGCACCCAGCGGGCCGCGCGGCTCGCCGCGGTCAGCGGCAGGCGGCGCTGCGCGGGCAGTGCCGTCCGGCGCACGAAGGTATCGCCCAGCAGCAGAAGCTGCGGCATGCATCCAAGTGAATCTACACGGTTATGGTGTACTCGCTTGTATTTGGAGCGAGCTAAGGAAGCGCTGGCTGAGGCCGGTGGCACTTATGTTCCATCACAGGCGGAGCTAAAGGCAGCGGATTTTGAGGATAACATTCCGGCAATCAGTAGGCTGGTATTTTCCATCGGTGGTTTCTTCGGAGGCTATGAGACAAGAACATACACATTGGATGAGGAACGATTGTATCTGGATATAGACCACTCCCTTATTCTGAAACCGACCAATCTCGAAATTGAGCCAGATTATCCTTGCAGCAAGGATGAGTTCCTTGATGGTCTTCGTGAGCTGCACATTGGAGAATGGCGCAGCAAATACGATCTGCGTAGATTTGGATGCATGGTTTTGGACGGAACACAGTGGGAATTGGAAGTTTACTTTTCCAACGACCACAAGCCAGTAAAAATCTACGGAGACAATGCGTATCCATATAACGTTGACCGTTTCCAAGAGCTGCTTGGAATAGATCCAGATGTTGAGGAGGAAGAAGCCGATGATGAATAAAATTGTTTCTGAAATTGTCGATGTTCTTCTGTCTCTACCGGAAGGAACTGAGCTTGCTACAAGTGATGTGATAAAACAGCTATACGGACATGAATATCTGACCTGTGGCGATTATGAAATATATGGTGAGAAGTACGGTTTCGATGACTTTTTTGAAATCCACGCAAGAGTTCGCAAGCAAGCGAAGAAGCGAGGATTGATTTTAGACGATTCCAAATATGACGGTATGGCAACAGGTCTCCCTTTCCACATTCCGTTTGTTGTGAGAAAACGCAAATAAACCTTTTAATTTTGGCATACTTTTTAATTTTACCCTTTCCGGGCCTGCCGGGATGACTTCTGGCACCGTCCGAGGCGGGTAAGTACACTGACAATAGAATAAATGCTGGGCTTCCACTTCTATGAGATGGCCCCCCATGCTCATCAAAGAAGTCGCTTTCGGAGAGGCGATTATCAACCCAGATTACAGCGCCGACGCGCTGGCAGCGGCAATAGCCTTACATGAAGGCTTTACCTATCAGCCCAGTGCCGATTTCTTCTGGAAACAGGCGTTGGGCAATGAGAATAGCGACCTCTTTACCACTACCCGGCACTTGACCGCCGATTATCTGGATGCCATCAAGAGCGGTATGGAGGAGGGCGAGTGTCTGGTGATTGCCTGCCGTTCCTATGATAAGGGACTGGACAAAGCGTATACGAATATTGCGGTGAAGAAAATCCCACAAATGCTCCTTGACCGCTGTGAGTTTGGCAAGGACGATTACAGCCTGAATATCGCTCACCCATCGGCCTATGAGGACGAGGAGGTGGAAGACGATGAGTGAGCGTTTTCCGTTATACACCACCGACTATATCAGCGGTGTTATGTCGTTGCGTAAGCCCCAGACTGCTTCTCTGAGAATTCTGGAGGAAATCGTTACCTCGGTCAATCTCCGTAAAGGGATGAACCTGAAAGCAGCACTGGGCAGCGTCCACGCCATGTATCCCACTTGCTCAGACTTTGAACGGGAGTTCATGTCACTGACCTTTACCCTTGCCACCGGCGTGGGCAAGACTCGCCTGATGGGTGCGTTCATCGCTTACCTGTATACGCAACACAATATCAAGAATTTCTTCGTTGTTGCGCCAAACACCACTATCTATGACAAGCGGAAAAAAGACTTGAACAATAACAACAGCCCCAAGTATGTGTTCCGCGGCCTGGGCTGCTTCCCCGTACTGCTGCAGATTATCACTGATGATGATTACAGGGACAAAAGTATATCCCTATATGATTCGGATATTCATATTTTCATTTATAATATCGACAAGTTCAACAAAGAGAGCGCCAATATGCGCAAGGTGAACGAGTTGCTGGGTGACTCGTTCTACCGGTACCTTTCTAACCTGCCCGACTTGGTGCTCATCATGGACGAGTCCCACCACTACCGAGCGGAAAGAGGCGCTCAAGCGCTTAACGACCTGTACCCGCTGCTGGGGCTGGCGTTGACGGCTCCCCCTTATAACAAAAGGTGCAAAACAAGTCCCTTTCAAAAATGTGGTATACGAATATCCCCTGTCCAAGGCCATTGAGGACGGCTATACCCGGACACCCTTTGCTGTGACGCGCTCCGACATTGATTTTTACAAGTTCGGTGACGAGAAGCTTGATAAACTGATGCTAATAGATGGCGTCGCCTGCCACGAGCGGACAAAGGGAAAGTTGGAAGTCTATGCGGCAAATTATGAAAAACCCCTTGTAAAGCCCTTTATGCTTGTGGTTTGCAAAGATACCCGTCATGCACAATGGGTGGAGCATTTCATAAAATCTGACGAGTTCAAAAATGGCGCGTACCGCAACAAAACAATCACCGTTCACTCCAAGCAAAAAGGCGCTGAAACAGAAGCCAATACCCGTTTGCTGCTGGATGTGGAAAGCCCTGACAATCCCGTTGAAATCGTCATTCATGTCAATATGCTGAAAGAGGGCTGGGATGTCAACAACCTCTATACCATTGTTCCGCTTCGCACCGCTGCTTCTAAAATCCTACGGGAACAAATGGTAGGGCGTGGACTTCGCCTGCCTTATGGAGAGCGTACCGGGGACAAAGATGTGGACGCAGTGATGCTCACCGCTCACGATAAGTTTCAGGATATACTGGCTGAAGCGCAAAAAGGCGATTCCATCTTCAAGGCAGGTAATGTCATTCAGGCAGAGGAAGAACTGGACGAACCAGAGGAAATCGTCTATACTCAGCTCTCACTGGATATTGACCAAAATGAGACATTAGAGCAGGCTTATGTGCAAACGGGACTGCCAACAAGCGAAGAAAACGACATTCTGCTGCAAACGGCAAAAGCCTATTTGCAAGTGGAAACGATAAACTACATTGCACAAAACGGGAAAGTACCTTTTGTCCTTGCTCACCCGGAAAAGAAGAAAATTGTACAGACAGTGACGCAGAAGCTGGAAGAAAATCAGGATTGGGGAAAGATCTTTAAGAACAATGAAAACCCCTTCCTTACATGGTTGGAGGAAGAGGCAGAGCAGACCTACACGACGATCATTGGAAAGTTCATTCCCATTCCCCGTATTCGAGTAACGGACGCAGGGGTGGAGGAATATATCTTTGTGGACTTTGATCTTGATCTCAGTGTGTTTACCCACATGCCAATCAAAAACGAGCTGCTGATTCAAAATCTTGAGGACATGAGTGACCGGGAGCGAATCAAGGGCGACGCCATTGATTTTGAGGGCTATCACCCCGAGAAAGTGATTCTAACAGAGCTTCACAAAAAGCCGGAGATTGACTATGAGCGCTGCTCGAAATTGTTGTTTAAGCTCATCACACAGGTATGCGACCACTATGAAACCGGCTATGGTATAAACGGAATGCAGAATATCGTTATGATGTACCGGCGGGAGATTGCGGGTAAGATATACGATCAGATGATGAAGCACTTCTATTGTGAAAACGGCCTTTTTCAGGAAGAAGTCATTGATGTCGAATACAGCAACCTGCCGCAGAAATTGAATTGCAGGCAAAAAGTCGGGCTGTATGATGATTTCAAGGAGAATTATGAGGGGCATATCAAATCTGTTCTGTTCACGGGAATTAAAAAGGGCGTGTATCCTGAAGCTAAATTTGATTCTGATGAAAGCGAACTGACACTGGCTCGTTTACTTGATCGGGACGATGATGTGTTGAAATGGCTGCGTCCTGCACCTAATGAGTTCAACATTACATACAACCGTGGCAAGCGATATGAGCCTGACTTTGTGGTAGAGACAGCAGACTGTTGCTATCTCGTGGAAGTAAAGGGCGAGAACAAGCTGACCGATCCTGATGTGCTTGACAAGAAAAAGCGAGGTATTCAATATTGCGATGTCTCGACTCGTTGGTGTAAAGCGAATGGGTATAAGCCGTGGAGATATTTGTTTATCCCGTCCAAGCAGGTGCTCCCTAATTCATCATTTGCACAATTAGCCAAGCGTTTTCAAGAACAGTGAGATAATGCTTTGAAAATGTTTCTAAAAAAGCTGCTCTCACCGCTGACATAGAGCAGGAAGAACCCTGCCTTGTATTACAGACGGCTTGTGTGCTGCCTTTGACTGTAGGGTGGAGAAAAAGTATCGTCAGGAAAAGGTATCTGGTTATAGCGTCAATAATTGCTACACCTAAACTTTGTGACACGTTTTGCAACTGTGGCTCTGCAAAATGGAGTGGATGTCAAGAGGATCTCATCCGCGCTGAGACATTATGATGTTGGGTTTACCCTGTACACTTAACACCCACCACCCAGCAGATACAGGAGCAGGCGGTGGAAAAGATAGCAGTCAACACAAGTGATGTGAGCACAGGAAAAAGCACCGGAGAGAAGGTACACCTTCCTCTCCGGTGCTTTCTGCCTCTTTCAGGTGTGAATCACGGTGTGGGTCTTATCCACCTCGAAGAGGCGCAGAAAAAACAGTGGTCGTTACAAATCATCTGCTCTGCCAACTGAACTGCCTTCCTATCGTTTGATATGCACTTGGGGATATAATAGATTTGATATCTTACCCGCCGGTTCCGCCTAAACATCCTTATTACACGGCGGGGAAACCGTCCGCATAATAAAGACGTTTTCTACTGTATTCACAGAGGGAGTACCTTTTGGTACTCCCTCTGTTGTTTTTCGTTGAGATTGCCGGCGTAGTTGAAGTAATCATTCCTACAATGGCAGCTCTCAATGCCTCCAGCGGAATCCATCAACTTGGCAATATTATTTCCAGTGTAAAACAGTATTTTAATCCTAATCTGAAAATCCGTGGTTTCGTGTTTACACGGTTTGTCCCTCGATTTAGAATCAGCAAGCAAATTGGAGACATCGCCAATCTTCTTACTGATTTACTCGATACTAAGATGTTCTCCACATACATTAGACAGTCTGTAAACGCTCCTGAAGCAACCTATATGCGAAAAGGCCTCGTTGACTACAACCCAACAAGTAAAGTGGTAAAAGACAATGAAGCATTCGTGTCTGAACTTTTGTCTGATTGGAAACACTAAACATTCTTTCCCATGCAGCAACTAACCATTTCTTGTCTCCAAACACAGACGTTTGACACTCTCCTCAGATGAATGAAGTAACTCGGCGACATAAAAAGTGGGGCTTGCTGTGATCCAGGCCCGTGGCTTTGTCAGTATCAAGAGAAGGAAGTACATCCCCAGTGATCTTTAATCGTTAGGCCTTTCCAAATCAAAAGTGTCGAATATTAGCAACAACCCACGATGCATCAAGCAGGCCCTGAACGCCTGGTCTTCGCCGCCTCCAGAAAATCACTCCGCTTCTCGCACTTCGATTCGGTATTTGATTCTGTTGCCATATCTTGCTGCTCGCAGCAATCCCAGTTTCTCAAACTTTAGGACGAATCCACGGATCGTCGCATAGGCAGCATTCCCGAAGGCTTTCTCCAGCTGCTTGGTAGAAAACTCGCTGCTTCCATAGGCAGTAAGGACAAAATGCCACAGAGCCTGCTCTTTTTCCGTCACGTTGCCTTGCTCCAGCGCGCGCTGAAAGGCGTCCGTAATACTGGGCGCGGGCAGCGCGGTGACCAGTTTATGGTATACGTTTTCAATGAAATAGACCAAGAAAGGCGTCACATCCAAAATTTCGCTGATCTGGGTGTTCTGTTCTGCCAATGTGTAGGCATCGTAATAACCCCGGCGGCTTTTTCCCACATATTCAGAAAGAGGGACAAACAGAGCAGAGGAATACCGTTGCTGTACCAGGTACCACAGATGCAGTAACCGTGCCATTCTTCCGTTTCCATCAAACCAAGGGTGCAGGTAGCCAATATAGAAATGAATGATCGCAGCTTTCAGCAGGTCATTTATGGTCGATGCTTCATTGATGAACGACACCAGATTCCCCATGTATTCTGGCAGCATTTGCCAAGGGAGTCCCGTATGCTTCACTTTGTTGCCCACGATGTAAACACTGTCGTGGCGATATTTGTATCCGGCTAATAGGCGATTCTCTCCTGGTAAAAACGCTCCAATAGCAATCGCATAAAGCTGATGGATATTTTCCTCATTGATCTTGTGCCTGGGATCTCCGATAAACTCCAAGCCCTTTTTCATTCCGTAGATGCGATTCTCGCTCTCGGTCGTAGGGGCATAGCCAGACAGAATCTTATGGACACTGTCTCGAGTAGTAGCAATCTGTTCGATAGTAAATGTGGAAAGGATCTCCTCTTCCATAGCCTTCATGCCGTAGAGCTGCTTGCTGTTTTGAGGGGTCAGCAATACCTTAACTGCGGTAAGATGGACCTGGGCTATACTCTCCAGATAGACCAAATTTCTACCATCAAAATCCTTCAGTGGCAGCTTCTTGTAAAAGCCGTTTCCCAGTAACGCAACAAATTCCTTCATATCAGCTTGCGGGTACCTATATCTCAATTTTTTAAGGTCTAAGATACTTTTGTCCGACAACATATTTGCAAACAGTTCAGCATCCATCTTGCTCACCTCTGATATAATATAGTATCATTTTATATCATAATAATAGGAAACAACCAAATTGGCAAGCGTGATATTGGGATTCGCTGCTGCTCCTTTTTATCCTCCAGCAGACTATTTTCAAACTGTTGTTTATAAATGCAAGAGAGGTCTTTCAAAATATTTCAGAGGCTCTTTCCCACATTCAACGCCATTTGACTTGAACGAAAGATTTTTGGAAAGCTCTGGCTTTTTCTGCCTTACTATGATAAAATTTAATATATTATAAGGATAATCTCTTATTATCACTTATTGTGGCATCAAATAATTACTATCCTTTGTTACAAGCGGTAAAATAAGGTCTGATCAGACTGACAGGAGTGGGAGAAATATGGAACGCCAAAAATATGATGTTGCGGTTTCTTACGCCAGTGAACAGCGGCCTTATGTGGAGCGGTTCGTCGCACGGCTGCAGTCCCAAAAAATGCGTGTATACTATGACCGAAACGCACAGGCTAAGATGGTCGGAAAAATTCTGGATCAGGAATTGCACAGGATCTATCTTCAGGAATCCAATTGCTGCATCCTGTTCCTGTCAAACGCATATGTTGAAAAGCCTGTTACACGCTATGAATCGCAGATCATTCTCTCTGAGAACCTTTTCAAGGAAAATTTCATGTATATTTTCAAGTTTGATGATGTAACGCTTCCGGGGTTGAATCGCAATTTTGTTTACTCAAGCGCAGCGGAATTCCCTGAACCAGAGGCGTACTCCAATTTTATATATGAAGTAATACGGGGAAAAAAGCCGAAAGATGACTCTGGCACCTTTTTATATGAGTCGCTCGCAGATGGACTCGTTCAGATCCTGGATCGCTGCGCATCCCAATACAAGTTTACGCTTCGCTCTGACCGGCAGTCCAATAAGCTGCTCCTACGTCTGCGATCCGGGGCTGCCGTGCTGCTGCAAGTCCAGGTGGGACAGCTCCTCGGGAAAAGCGGCGTATGTCTGTGGATGCACCCGGGAAGCCGCTCCTGTGACGACCACGCCTATCAGGGCTGCGTCACATGGTCTGCCTTAAAGTGCCAGTATCGCCTGGAAAACCGAGGGCTGCTGCTGGATCTGACGCCGGAGATAGAGTTTCCCTCTTTAGCCGGCCTGCTTGAACGGCTGGATAGGGAAATTCAGACGATACTCGGAGTGTCGGCATGAAGCTGAACGATTATTCAAGCTTGCTCTCGGAGCTTAGAAAAGGAGAACGGCAAAGGGTCTATATTTTGACCGGGGAGAGGGGCCTGGGAAAACACAGCGTTTTATCCGCCGCAGCCGAAACCATCAAAGAGACCGCCCCAGATGCGACCATCCTTTCGGTCCATCCAGACGCATTCAGTTTTTCCCTCTGGCCCATGGAGGAGGCCCTCCGGCAAAGCACTCCAGATGCCGCTTTGCCCAGCCACGAGATGAAAGACGGCTTAAATTATCCGGAACAATTGATTCGGAGTATTTTGGAACTGTGCAGCGGAAAAAAACGTACTATTATCTTTTTGAACCGGCTCCAGTCCTTTAACGATGATCTATGGTCGTTTACTACCAAGCTGCTCCGCCTGCTTTTAGATCCATACCGCAGCTTTAACGTCTGTTTCTGTTGCTGTCTGCACACCGACGGCGTTTTGCGCAGCCAATCCGGTACCCAAACCCGCAGTGCCGACCAGCTGATCGGGCTTTTCTCCCGGTATCCGCAGAGTACATGCTACCTGTACTTCCACCCCTGGTCTAGAGAGGGGCTCCAACGCTTTTTGGAGAATGAACTGTTTCAGGGCAAGCTCCGCATGGCTCCGGGGCAGAGGGGCCTGTTGCTTGACGCCGCCATGGGAAACCCAGCCACGCTGATCAACCTGACCGAGCGCATGAAGGCCCGAGGCCTTCTTTATGAGGAAAACGGATTCTACTGCTGCGGCAGTATAGATGGGACGGTACTGCTCACCTGCGGCCCTGTTCCGGCGACAGAGGAGTATACGCGGATGGAGCACCCGCTACAGGAATTGCTCCGCGGCTCCAGCGTCATCGGCGTGGAATTTGAGGCCCAGCTCCTTTCCGACCCGTTGGGTTTCTGGGCGGTAAAGGACAAGTTGAGACGACTCCTCTCCATTTCAAGGATCATCCAACGCAAGGTGGACGATCTGTACGAATTCGAGAGCATATTCGCCAGACTCTCCATCCGCGATCTTGTATCCAAAGAAGAGAGCGTCCTCTGGAACAGCCGGTTGGGCGAGTATTTCTGGAAGCTCAGCCAGCGGCAGATAACTGAGGGCGCGGTCAGCGCCAGTCTGAACAGTCTGAAAAAGAGCGCGTTTTACTACGATGAGGCCATGAACCGCGCACAGGCCATGCAGCTGTATGAGCGCCTGAGCATGGAACTCATGTCCATCATGCAATACAGGGACGCGGTCAAGGTGCTCCGCAGGATGCGTGATCTTTGTGAACTTGTCCCCGATCTTCGCACACCGAACGATTTGAACCGCACCTGGCAGCTGGAGGGAGACTGCTACCGCTATTGTTCTGATTTTTCTAAGGCGATCACCGCATACGAGACTTTTTTGGAGCGTGCAAAACTCACCAAATATGAACGGATGGACGCCCAATGCAGCTATTGTGTTGTCCTGTATGAATCGGGAGAGATCTCTCGGCCGCTGGAACATCTACGGACGCTCTTATCCGAATTGCAAAAAGAGACCGGTCCCCAGGCCGCGTCCATTCTGGTCCGCACACTGTCCTGCCTGACCTCGATAGAAGAGACGCTCTGCGACCCAATGCATGAATTCCATTTTAACGCGGCCCTGGACATTGCCAAGCGGTATCATTTAGAGGACGAGTACTATGTCCTTTTGAGAAAATCTCTGATTGTGCACAAGGGTGTTTATGGAATCAGCCTGATGGAGAGCGCACGGGTGTATTTTGAGCGGATAGGGAATCAGAAGGAGCTGGCAAGGACCTTGTGCAACCTTGCGGCGGAGCTTCTGCTCCACGGAGATCTGGAGCAGGCAAGGAGCAATTACCAGCACAGCGCCGAGATCCTTCGCAGTTTCGGAGCGGAAACAATCTATGTCCCCATCAATGGCCTGGGGGATTATTGGTGTCTGAGAGGCAATTTTGAACGGGCACTTTCCCTTTTTGAAGAGGCTTACCGAGAAGAGTACGATGCGTTTACCAGAATCGCCATCCGAATCAATCAGGCGACTGCCCACAGAAAGCTCGGACATTACGACGCCGCAGCGGAGCGGCTGGCGCAGGCAGAAAAGATTTCAAACAGCGGAGATGCCGCGGAATATGCGATCTTGCTTCCCCACCTCCTCATCGGTAAGGCACTGCTCCTTTATGACAGAGGGGAACTGGAGGAGGCCTACCCGCTTTTCCTGAAATATATCCAGGAGGATCCCAGCTTTGGCCGCCGTCGGCTGGCCCTTGCGGGACAATACATTCAAAAGATCTGCGCTTATTTTCAGCGCCCTGTCCCGGATGGCGTAGATGCTTTTGCAAAAGCGACCTCACCTGCTGACGAGCGCCTCCTCCGGCACGGGATCACCCTGATTCGATTCTCAATCACCGAGTAGCAGGATATCTCCGCAGGGCGGATTCCAAAACTGCGTTCAGCAGATCGGCATAGGACATCCCCCTCCGGGCGGCACAAAACTCAAATGTACCGCCCCGGTTCATCGAGGGGATAGGGGTCACTTCCAGCAGATACGGAACACCGTTGTATAGTTTCAAATCAATGCGCGAGAGATCACAGCACTGGAATCCACGGTGGACCCGCAGAGCCATATCGATGATCGCTTGGTCTGTCTCTCTCCCAAATGATCTCCACTCGGTCCGGTGGTTTCCGTGCTCTTTTTTCTCCGCAGTGTAAAACGGCATGATGCCACCATCCTGTTCGCAATACTCTACGATTCCCAAGACCTCTGCCTCTGCACCGGTTCCCAGGATAGGGACCGCCAGTTCATGCCCACCAATATATTCGTCACAGCGCACTTCCTGCTTGTAAGTCCGCACGATCCGTCCAACAGCGGCCAAGAACTCATCTTTATTTTTTACCAGCGACAGACCCATGCTAGTGCCTTCCCGGTTAGGCTTCACCACCAAAGGATATGTGATCCCGGCCTGGGCGGAGAGAGTCTCCAGTTCGTCCAGCGTGTGAAACTGCGGCTGATAAAGGAACCCCTTCGGCGTATGTATTCCCAAGCTTTCTGCATAGAGCATGGTTATATGCTTGTCCAAAGTGAGGACCATGGCAAAGGCGTCACTCCCTGTATAGGGAAGATGAAAGATCTCGCAAAGCGCCGGCACGATCCCCTCCCGATTTCTGGACAGAAAGCCCTCGCCAAAATTCATGATGATATCAATATCTTTTAGTTTATCCTCGCGAAGCATGCGGGCAAAGCTGTGGGGCGCCCCAACGGGCAAGACATAATGACCGGACTGCTCAAGCGTGTTTTGGAGATACTGCATATCGCTCAGATAGTTAAAATCACAGAAGGTCACATCACTTGCTTCAAGCCCATAATCTTCTCTGATATCAAAAACAAGACCAATACGCATAGATCATCCCTCCCTACCTGCCGCCGCACAAGAACGATTCATAATGGGGATGACTTCCCGTTCATGTCTTATGCTGGCTTCAGAAACTGATTAAACGATTGATAATAAGAGATTATCCTCACTCCTACAACAAAGACGGGTATGCCAAACCGATGGCATACCCGTCTTTGTCACGCAAAATGTATTTTATTTCTGGGGTGTTTTTCTAATAGAATATCCCGCTGTTTTTTACCAGCCACATGGGTGTAGATTTGTGTCGTCAAAATGGAGCTATGCCCGAGCAACCGTTGAATATATCGAATATCTACGCCTTCTTCCAGTAAAAGTGTAGCGAAGGAATGCCGAAACATGTGCGGCGTGATATGGCTCTCCACGCCCGCCAGTCTGCAGTACTTATTAACGATGCTTCGAACGGATTGATCGGATAAGGGTTTGTGCAGTCTATTTACAAAAAAAGCACCACTCTGCGTTATGACATCTTTGTACGCCTCTTGATAACAGTGGAGTGCACCCAAAACATTTGGATTTGCGATTTGCACAAAACGCTCCTTGGCACCCTTGCCGTAGATTTTAATTTCCCCTTCTTCTAAACGAACATCATCGTACCCAAGTGTGCACAACTCTGATACTCTGACTCCAGTTGCAAATAGGAGTTCCAGTACAGCGATATCCCGCAAGGTTCCATCCCGTTGTATTTGTGACCTTGCGGTTTCCTTTTGCTGATAGGCGGATGCCAAAATGGATGAGATCACCGAAAGCGGAATTGTCCTTGGCAGGATCACCGGGATAGCTAATTTGATCCGAAGTTTTGAAAACGGATTTTCCTGTACCAGCCCTTCATACTCCAAGTAGCCAAAAAACGCTTTGATACTGGCAATTTTGCGTCGGATTGTTTTCGGCTTATATTGCTGGTGTAACCTGGAGATATATGCCATAATCTCGTTTCGTGTGAACTTAAAGTTCTTTTGGCCTGCAAGTTCTAAAAATTGAGCCAAGTCGATTCGATAGGCTTTTATCGTCTTTGGGTCAAGCCCTTTTTGATACTGACAGTCCAGTAAATACTGAGAAATCCACTGTTGTAAGTCACACATTTGTGATGCCTCCTTTCTGGTATGGAGACATTATCATACAATACAAAGGAATCTAACGCAAAAGACAAATTCCCTTATTTTATACTTCATTGCTTTTGAAATTCCACGCGATTAGGTTCCATGTTCTTCGCCTCCTTTGCAAAGCGCAGACAGGCGCAAAGGAATGATTAGAAGCACTTATGTGTTTTGACCATTTATCATTGTGGCTGTAATATCCCAATACAAGGCAAATAAAGAACTGCCCCCGGAAGGGAGCAGCCCGTAACAAATTTGCAGTTGGCAAACCATTCATGCGTCTTATGACGCAACTGTATTAGGCCCTTATAGGGCGGCTGGTGTAAGCCACCGGCTCTGCCGGTGTTCTTGACTCGTTGACCAAAACATGGCCCCAAATGTCTACTACTTAGGGCTATACTTGGTCTATTGCCTTACCCACTGCTTTTATTACGCTTAAACATCTTTATTCAACGGTTGGTAAGACAGCCATGGGGGGGGATAGAAATCATGGGGCGGCCATGGCCCGCCGGAACAGATGATATGTGGCGGTAAAGTAGCAGAGCAGCAGAAGAAGAAAGCTGCCATAGGTCAGCGCGGAGAGAAGGAACATGCGGGACAGGGGCAGGTAAGCGGTAAAATCCTCGTAGTTGATCCCGATGAAAAAAACCAAGATGCCCAGGCTGCACAGCACAGCGGCGGCCACAGGCAGGCCGAACCAGAAGAGCATCTGCCGCCGGATCACCTGGTCCCGGTCCTCTGCCGCCATACCCAGGTGGATGGCAGTTTGAAAGCGCCGCCGCTGCTGGCGGGCATCGGTGAGCTGCTGGACAGCCAGCAGGGTGAGGCAGCTGATCATCAGGATGCCCCCGGCGTATGTGCCGACCAGGGACAGCAGGAGCAGGTTGGAGACGCCTTCGTTGGCCTGCAGGGTGTGCAGACGGACGTAGAGGTTTTCCGGGGCGAAGCGGCCTAAGCTCTGCTGGTGGGCGGCGGCGATCTGGTCAAAGGACTGGGCGAAGGAGTAGGAGAGAGGCTGTGCCGTGTTGGCGGCGTAGAAGGTGGTGGCCATGGTCAGTCCCTGGCAGGCGGCGTCGGGCAAAATATAGACGGCCTCTGTCTGGCTGGTGAACAGGGAGATTCCCACGGAGTCCTGGCAGTCCAGTGCCGGCGCTTTGTGCAGGCGGGAGCCGCCGGCGGTCAGGACGGGGGCTGTCTGCTGAAACCCGTCGATGGTGGAGGCGGGGGTGGTGTTGCTCCAGGCCACGCCGTATTGATCTGCGGCCAGGGAAAGGGGCGGCAGGCCCGAAAGGGCGCGTAGCTGGTTGTAGGAGGAGAGGGAGACCGCCAGCAGAGGCAGGTCCCGGTCCTTGCACTTCAGGTCCTCCCGGCGCAGAAGGTAGAGGGCGCCGCTGGCGGTGCCGGTGACGGGGTAGCCCCCCTGGTTGAGGGTGTCGGTGAGAAACTGGTCATCCAGCGGGCCGGTGGGCAGGGCGTCCTCCTGGGCGGTGTATATGGTGCCCACTTGGACCTCGTAGACCGACAGGACCTGCTGGTACCCTTGAATCCGGACCGCCAGCAGGGGGAGGAGGGTAAAGCAGACCAGGGCGGCGGTGAGCACCACGGTAATCACGCCCATGGTTTTGGCCCCGCTGCCCAGACGGCTTTTCAGCTGCCCCAGGAGAAAGAGGTTGCGGTAATACCGGGGCTTGGGTGGGCGCAGGGACCGGGATAGGCTCCAGGAGAGGGTGCTGAACAGCCCCACCAAGGCGAACACCACCAGCAGCAGGGCCAGCAGAGGGGGCATGGTGAGATAGGCTTGGAGTGCGCCTTGGCGTACCAAAGATTTCATCAGTGGGTACAGAGCCAGTAGGCCGCCCCCTGCCAGCAGCGCGCCCAGGGAGAGCAGGAACAACGGGCGCTCTCCGCCTCCGTTGCGGCAGGCCCGAAGAAACCAAATCCCTGTAACCAGGTTCCACA
>OGWV01000813.1_pt1 | contig 19492 bp, 17 predicted proteins | sample 1576081 | NCBI WGS metagenome assembly OGWV01 (sample SAMEA3541541, study PRJEB24748) | human gut metagenome | biome: human gut; feature: human-associated habitat; material: faeces | place: China | collected 2012 | reverse complement strand
TGTTTCCTTCAAGGACTGAGAGGCCGCTTCCCCAGTTAATAAATTAAATCCCAATCACATCTGCTTCCTCACCACCATATACTCATCCCCATTCCGGTAATAAGGACACTGATAATGCTGGTCAGATATAAGACGCATATATTCATCTTCATCCATATTGATATCGCACATATAACTTTCATAATCTTCATCGTATGTATAATAAGTACAGCTTTCACAGCTATTCTGAGCCATCGTAATTCTCCTTTTTCTGATTTGATAATTGAATTTCTCTGTTTTTCATCGATTATAACATATTTTTCCGATACTGTATGTAAAAAAGAGCATAAACATTGCGATTACAGGTTGTCCCTGCTTTGTTATCCATGTTATATTTTATGTGATATTTTTATCAAACTATTACTAAAGGAAAGGGTTATTATGGATTCAATGTTTAACACTCCGCAGGAAGTTGTACAGGCCAATATGAACGGTGCTGTAAAAAAAGCTGCGACTTCTAAAAAGAAAGTATTCTTTATGGGAATCATGGCTGGTGTCTGCATCGCACTCGGTGCTCAGTCCAGTAATGTTGCCATGCATGATATTTCAAATGTAGGGCTTGCGCGTCTGGTTGCAGGATGCGTCTTCCCGGTAGGTCTGATGATGATTGTATTTATCGGAGGAGAATTGTTCACCGGAGATTGTATGATGACGATGGCATGTATTAAGAGAAAGATCAGCGTTGCTTCTCTCATCCGTACTCTGGTAATTGTATATTTCGGAAATATGGTCGGTGCAGTTGCTCTCGCGTATCTGGTATATCTGTCCGGACAGTATAATTACACCAATGGTGCTCTCGGTGCATTTACAATAAAAGTAGCTCTCGGAAAAGTCAGCCTGTCTTTTCTGCCTGCTCTGATCTCCGGAATTTTATGTAACATCCTGGTATGCGCTGCAGTATTGATGGCTTCTACTGCAAAAGATATTGCCGGAAAATCCCTCGCCATCTTCTTCCCGATCATGGCATTCGTTATATCCGGCTTCGAACACTGCGTTGCAAATATGTATTATATCCCGGCCGGAATCTTTGCTTCCATGAATGCGGATTATGTTGCCAAAGCAAAGGAATTATACGGCATCACCGGAAGTCAGATTGCTTCTTTGAACTGGAAATATTTCTTTCTTGTCAATCTTCTGCCTGTTACAATCGGTAATATTATAGGCGGTGGATTTATCATTGGCGGCTTATTTTTCTATCTTCACGGAAAAAACTGCAAATAAAACCCAAAAATTGCAATTGATAATACCGTTATAACAATATTATCAATTGCAGTTTTTTTATAGGTCAAAATTAACAGGAGACATAGCTTTTTCCAGTTCCCGGATCATCTCTACCAGCTTTTCTGCTGTCACTTCAATTCCAAGTCTAGAACTATTAATACACAGATCATAATTATGTGGTCTGCCCCAGCTTCTTCCGGTGTAATAATCATAATATGCTTTTCTGTCTTTGTCTTTCTTTCTAACCAGCGAAGTTGCCGCTTTCTCGTCTATGGAAAGCTGTTCCATCTTTCTCTGTACACGCCACTCAAACGGTGCAGCTATAAACAGGCTGATATGATCAAGGTTTGCCTGTTCCAGTATGTAATCTGCGCAACGTCCGACAAACACACAGTTTGCTTTTTCTGCCAGCTCCCGGATAATAGAACTGTATGCCTGATGCAGTGTATCATTGGCTGTCATTCCGTTGAGTTCCTGATTCGGCACATCATACCACACCTGATGCAGCCATGGATTATGTTTTTTCTCATCCGCCTTTTCCAGAACTTCTTTGGGCATTGCAACAATCTTTTCTGCTGCCTTGTCAATCAGATCCCTGTCATATAATTCCATCCCCAGTTTTTCTGCAATTATTTTTCCGATTTCATGACCGCCGCTTCCAAATTCTCTTCCGATACAAATAATCATAACGCTTCCTCCTTTTTGCAAGCATATTCCGTCTTGTATACTTTAACTATAGCTCTTTTTTTCAGATCATAAAACCAACAATCCAGAGAAAATGTCTATTTATATCCATTTTATTCACTCATAAATTCTTCCGTTGAAAATCGTCTTATCCATCGGCCGTTCTTCACCTGAGTTCCTGATCAAAACTTACCGCTGCGGCCTCCATGACTCTTACCGGAAGATCCGGTATGCACAGAACTTCCACCGCTTTCCTGCTTCCGTTCGATCTTTCTTGTTGTTACGACACGGTTCACAAAGTGATCCGTCCTGACCGTCAGATCCAGGCTGCCCGCTTTTTCATATTCGGCTGCCGTTACCTGGGATTTTACGGATTTGAGTTTTGTTTTTTTGATCATTGCCATTACAAATGCAATCATGGCGCCGATCAGCAGATCTCCCGCTATCCACCATGGTGATACCTTCTTTTTCGGAAGGCGCCCCGTATCATACGGCTCTTCTTTCTCCGCCTGTGTCAGAAAATCATCACACAACGATGCATATTTTGAAAATGCGTCCATATATGCTCCGTCACTCAGATCTGATACAAACTGGTCTTCCATATACGCAAGCCCCGCATCTGTAAACGCCGTGATCGCATCTCCACTTGTAGATATATTCCATTCCCGGTCATCCATTGCCACCAGAAACAGAATCCCACTGTCGTTTTCTCCATACCCATAGCCGTTGTCATCATAATAATCATCTGCATATTCTTCCACGGTCTTTCCATTCAGAGAATCCACAGTCACTATGATCACGTCACACTCCTGCTCCTCGCTGACTGTATCCAACTGCTGATTCAGTTCTTTTTCTTCACTGTCTGTTAGGATATCTGCATCATCTACCAGCCTTGGCAGTTCGCTGCCAGCCGGTACATCTTCTGCATTTACATTCTGAACTACGCATAGTAGAAACAGGAGAACTGCCACGATCATACCGGATATATACCGTCTTGTTTTCTTTCGTTTCATGTCTTTTCTCCTTTTCTTATATCAGAACCGTCAGCCACATCAGTGCATAAAGTATGACTCCGATCACCAGTCCTCTGGATACAACATACTTCCAGAATGCGCCTTTATCTGCCGGCAGATCTCCTACCATCTTTCCCGTCTGTCCGTTCATGGCAAATACATACTTTTGATCCCGCCAGGTTGTATTTAATATCCACACCGGATACAGTGCATATTTCTGAGATGCCTTTTGGATCTTCACATTGTCTGAAACCGGTTTTACGATCGAATAGCCTTTCACTGTGTCCCGAAGTTCCCGCTTTATGCTTGCCTTTGCACGTTTTTTTGCCCGTTTCTTACACTCATCTGCTTCCACATCATACCGTTCTGCCACATAACCTGCCAGATACGGATCTTTGAACGGCACAACATCTTTGAAATCGTATGGTTCCAGAGATTCCATCAGATCATCTTCCATCTTCCTTGATCCGTCTTCCGGAATATGCTCGAATGCCATCGTTCCTCCACGCTCAATCTTGAAGAATTCATGTTCTGTATATTCTACATCACCGCTCATCCATACTCTTGATCGTTCTGCATCATAAGTAACCAGTGCATTTGTCTCCATATCAAACAGCCAGAATGGTACATAAATTCCTACAATCTCATCAATATGATTTTCCTCTTTAAAAACAGACGGTACAAAAGCTTTTCCTTCCAGATGCTTCTGGTAAGCCGCCTTTGCCGCTTTCTTATCCAGCTTAAACGGAATGACATAGTCCGGTTTTAATCCGCCTTCAAACTGCCCTTTTAGTACAACACGGTTCCCGCAGAACGGACAGGTTGTTGCTCCGGTCGTCTTATCGGCCGTAATCTCTCCTCCACAGGATTCACAGATATATGTAACAAAAGTGCTTTCTTTCGTGCTTTCTTTCGTGCTTTTTTCCGTCTGTCCGCTTTTTTTGTCCTCACTCGTCTGCGATTCATTCAGTGCTTCATATTCTTCCACCGAAATCTCTGTATCACAGTAAGGACATTTCATCTTCTGGGAAGTACTGTCGAATTCCATCGTTCCTCCACAGGCCGGACATTTATATTCTTTTATAGCAGACATATATACTCCTTATCTGAGTCTCATCCAATCGTAATTCTTAAGCAAATGGTTTGCCGCAGTTTGTACAGAATTTCCCATGATTTACAGCTCCACAGCTGCAAATCCAGTTCTCCGGTGCCTGTGGCTTCGGACTTCCACAGTTCATACAGAACTTTCCTTCATTCAAAGTGCCACAGCTGCAAGTCCAGCTTCCGGTCTGTTGCTGTGCAGACTGTTCCTGTGCAGCCATCTGTCTTGCCTGTTCTTCCTGCTGACGTTTCTCTGCCCCCTGGTTATAAAGACCCTGCAGATTCGCCCCGCCATTCATACCGGACGCCATATTCATACCCATGAAGCCCATCATTGCTCCATTCGGATTACCTGCCGCACTCTTCATTGCCTCTGCCTGCGCCATGCCAAGCGTTGCAGCCATCATACTCGGATCTGTATACATAGCAGTATTCTGTGCCTGCTTGATCGCTTCTGCATCCTCATCCTTGATCGTGACCGGATTGAATGCAACCGATACAACTGAGATTCCCCTGAGTTCTGACCATTTCTTCGTCAGAATCTCATTCATCGCATCACTGATTTCCATCGAATGTGCCGGGATCTGACTTGGGCGGATCTCAAGCTCTGCAATCTTCGCAAATGCCGGCTGCAGGGCATTCACGAATTCCGTCTTTAACTGTGGAGCAATCTGGTCTTTCTCATAGCAGTCCGTCACATTTCCGCCGAGACTTGTATAGAATAACAGTGGATCTGTGATACGGAACGAATAGATTCCGTTACAGCGGATCTCGATATCTTTATCAAGATTAATTCTTTTGTCTACCACACGGAACCATACCGGATTCGCCGTGCCGAATTTATTGTCCGTAATTTCTTTGGTATTAAAATAATACACTCTCTGATCTTTCGCCGTATCTCCGCCGAACGTAAATCGTTTCCCGATCGTCTGAAAGGTCGCCTTGATCCCTTCTCCAAGACTGCCGCAAAAAACACTTGGTTCCGAAGACATATCATATGTGTATTCTCCCGGTTCCGCACATACTTCCACAATCTTCCCTTGATCCACGATCATCATACACTGCCCGTCCGCCACGGCAATTCCGGATCCGTTCGTGATCACATTATCGTGTCCTTTTGTGTTCGATGAACGCCTGTCTATACGTTTTTTTCCGCGTACCATCAACGTGTCATTGTCTAATGAATCAGAGTAGAAGAATTCTTTCCACTGGTCTGCCAGTGTTCCACCTGCTGCGCCTGTTGCTGCTTTGATAAGTCCCATATATTTTTCCTCCTTTATCTATCTCTTTTTCACAAGCTTTACTACCGTCTCGATATGATCGCAGAACGGGAAGTTATCCACCGGCTGGATCTTCATTGCCTGATATCCGTTTCCCGTCAAATATTTCAGATCTCTTGCCAGTGTCTCCGGATTACAGGACACATAGACAACCCGCTTGGGCCCGAGCTTTATTACAGAAGAAAGGAACTTCTCATCACTTCCAGCTCTCGGCGGATCCATGAATACCACATCTGCTTTTTGGTTCTTCGAAGCCATATCTACCATGAATCTTCCCGCATCACCTGCATAGATCTCGGCATTCTTGATGCCATTTTCTTTTGCGTTGATTCTCGCATCTTTCACCGCATCTTTGTTCAGCTCTACTCCAATGACTCTCTTTGCATTCCTGGCTGCAATCAGACCAATTGTACCGGTTCCGCAGTACGCATCGATCACCGTCTCTTTTCCGGTCAGTTCCGCATAATCCATGGCTGTATTATAAAGGATCTCCGTCTGTACAGGATTCACCTGATAGAACGATTTTGGAGAAATACGGAACGTACAGCCGCATAATCTGTCTTTAATAAATCCCGGTCCGTAGATCGGCTTTTCCTTTTCTCCCAGCACCATACTGGTCTGCTTGTTATTCACATTCAGTACTACGGTCGTAATCTCGGGATGTACTTTTCTCAAAGCCTTCACAAAGTTATTCTTTGATGGCAGAATTGGCGATCCAAGCACCAGAACGACCATAATCTCACCAGTCTCAAAGCCTCTGCGGATCAATACATGTCTCAAAAGTCCATATCCTGTATCTTCATTATATGTCTTAATCTTAAAAGACGGCAGAAGTTCACGGATTGTACGGATGATCTCCTGACTTTTCTTATCTTCGATCAGACATTCTTCCACTGCGATCACACGGTGCGTTCCTTCTGCATAGATGCCGGATATCACATTTCCTTTTCTGTCATGATCGAATACCGCATGTACTTTATTTCTATAAAAATATGGATGCTCCATACCGATAATCGGACTGACTTTGCAAAAGCCACCCAATAATTTTTCTTCCTGCTTCTGTTTTCTTTTCAGCTGTTCTTTGTATGGCATCTTCTGGAACTGGCAGCCGCCACATTTTTTATCGATTTTACATGCAGAAGTCTGATTCCGTGTCTGCTTTTTATTTTTCTGTACTTTACTCTTCTGACCTGATTGCCCAGCGCATTTTCGTGCATTTCGCACGGCTGTTGCGGAAGCATTCTTCTTTGGACGGTCGGATGACGTCTTTTGCGATCTCACTGTACAGGCCCTCCTTTTTCCATTGTTTGAATGATTTCTTTACCAGACGGTCTTCCCCCGAATGGAAGGTAAGGATTGCCACTTTTCCTCCCGGTTTTAGCACACCCGGCAGCTTATCCAGGAAATCATACAATACTTCAAATTCATGATTCACATCAATACGAAGTGCCTGGAATACCCGCTGGCTCGACTTGCGTATTGCTTCTTTTCTTTCTTTTTCCGGAATAAATGCAAGTGCCTCTCCGATCACCTGGTGCAATCCCGTTGTTGTTTCAATCTTTCCGCCTTTTCGGATCTTTTCCGTAACTGCTTCTGCAATCTCTTCTGCATAAGGTTCATCTGCATTTTCAACCAGCATCCCTGCAAGTTCTTCTCTTGAAATGTCATGCAGCCGTTCTGCCGCACTGATTCCTTTCTCCGGATTCATCCGCAGATCCAGAGGACCTTCTGCTTTAAATGTGAATCCCCGGTCCGGGTTATCGATCTGCATGGATGACACACCAAGATCTGCCAGTACAAAATCAAATTTTCCGGCTTCTTTTGCTACTTTGTCAATATTAGCAAAGTTCTCAAGCTTTACTGTCAGGATGTCTGATCCGAATCCTTTTTCCTCCAGACGTTTCTTTGTCTTTGCTGATTCGATCGGATCTATATCCAGTCCGTAGATATGGCCCTCTCCCTGCAGTTTTTCCAACATCTTTGAGGTATGCCCTCCATATCCAAGCGTTGCATCCAGTCCCTGCTGTCCCGGCTGGATATCAAAAAAGTCTAAAATCTCCTGTACACAAATGGAAATGTGCATTCCTGCCGGTGTTCCGCCTTTTTGGATCACCTTTGAAATAGTATCTGCATACTTTTCCGGATTCAGTTCTTTATATTTTTCTTTATAATTTCTCGGATGTGTTCCGGAATATCGGACTCTCCGTTTATGTTTCTTCTCTTGATTTTCCTGATTCTCCATAATCTCTCTCCCATTTTATCAGTTGTTCCGGTACATCTACATCCCGGAGTTCTGCTTCTTCTGTCTCACAGAGCACCACATCTTCTTTATGTGCACAGATGATCTGTTTTCCGCCTTTATCACCGGAAAGTCTGCACAACTCCCGGAAAAAGCACGAATCCCATAATACGGGATTCCCGGTTCTTCCTTTCCATCCGGCACATACAATCCTTCCCGGATGCATCTTCCCCATCTCAAGCATACGGGCAAATGTCCCGGCTGTCAATCCCGGCTGGTCACATACGATGAACATAGCCCCCTTTAACCTCGGATTCTCATCTAATGCTCTCTTTAATCCTAACTTCAGCGAATGTGCGATTCCAAGATCCGGCTCCGTATTCTTTACCACCAGCATCCCCTGTGTTTTTGCCGCATTCTCTATCTCTTCAAATCTTGTTACCACTACCTGTGTACACAATGGAAATGCACGCATTTTACGAAGGGTATGTTCGAATATCTGCCCTCCATCCAGTTTCTCCAGCAGCTTATTGTTCCCGTACCGGCTTGACTTTCCGGCTGCCAGGAGAATCATCGCATAATCTTTATCTGACAGACGTGCTTCTACTGTCTTTACCACGGAACTGCCAATCTCATTTGCCTTATCCGAGATCAGATAACACAATTTCTTGTTCTTTCTCGGATCCACATCTCCAATCTTCAGACCCTTTTTTACCTGCACGCCTTCCTGTAACATCCCCCGGATCACACCGTCCAACTGAGAATAGACCGGTTTTCCTCCGGTCAGAGCCAGAAGTTGTCCTTTTCGGACGACATCCCCGATCTGTGCTTTCGGCTCCATCCGTCCGGCTGCTGACGCCCTGATCAGACGTTCCAGCGCATAGCCGCCCACATATCCCGGAATGCCGGTATTGGGAATCGGCTGTCCGTCATAGATGATATCCGCAAGTGTTAATCCACGCATTGTCTCTATGACAGCATGGACATCTTTTCCCGCTATAAACCCCGGTCCGAGACCGATCACATATGGTGCATCTGCCCGGCTGGTTCCTGTATTTCTTTTTGCAAGAATTGCATCCACAAGTACATCCGGTCTGAATTCTCTCCGAATCTCTGCCTCCGGGTCTACGATTACGGCAATCTTATCCGCTGCCAGTACCCTCCTGGCTTCCTGATAATTTTCCACAAGAATTCCTTCTATTCCTTCTACTTCTATCCTGCCTTCATAGACTGCCCGTGACATTGCAACTTCACGTCTGACGGTAAGCGGCACTGCAATCTCCGTCATGATCACCCGGAATCCTGCCCTGTGAAGTGCCACTCCTACACCCGTAGCCAGATCTCCGGCTCCTCTGATTAATACTTTTTTTCTGTTTTTATACATTTCTGACATAGTTACCATCTTTCTTTCAACGGAATCAGGTCCGATACCACATGCACTCTGCGGATCTGCCCCGGGCATTCCATACTATCTGCATGCCTGTCTGACAACTGCTTTACGATCTCTTCCGCAAGTTCCACTGCTATTTTTTTCTGCTCCTTAGTATCTGCCTGATTCAGTATCACCTGATATTCCATATCATCCGTCACGTATTTTCGTCCCGCACTCTGACTTACCGCAAGTGTGACAATATCTTCCGGACACAGAATATCTTCTTCTGTCTTTCCGAGAATCTTCCCGGTCTCTTTCACCCGGAAACAACCTTCTTTCAGCTTCTTTCCAACCGCACTCATCCCATATACATTCAAAACAATATCTGTCTGCTCACAGATCACCGGCTCATGTTCCGCAGGGGTTTTAACCGGCAGACGCTTCGCTCCGTCTGCCTCTAGAAGCAGTACACCTGGTTCACGGCTGATCTCTTTTAGATATTCTTCTTGAAAAGATGCAAGCTTCCCATCTGTTGTCTCTCTTCCCATCCATACAACACCATATTTTATCATAATCTGACGGAACATTTCCACCGAAGGTTTTCCCAGAAAATATCCGGCATCACATTTTTGTATATGAGTTGTTGTAGAAACCGCACATGGAATTTCGGCATTCCGGCATTCATCCATAAGCCTGCGTATCACTGTCGTCTTTCCGCCTCCGCCGACAACGGATACCGTCTTATGAAAATTTTCTTTAAAAATTCCAATAGCCTGGCATAAACTGCCAGGCTCTTTCCATTCACCATTTATATAACTTATTATCATATAAGGATTATTTCTCCTCTTTTTTCTTTGCTTTTGGAAGGGTTAAATTTAACACAATTGCTACGATCGTTGCAAGAACAACCGGAGATTTTCCGAAAATTGTTGTCATCCATTCCGGGAACTGTGCCAGTGAAGCATTTGCCTGTGTTACACCCATTCCTACTGCTACTGCAAGTCCTACAACTGTTGTATTACGGAAATCCATTGGCTCTGTCGTGATCAGTTTGATTCCCGTCATTGTAATCGAAGCAAATACAGAGATTGTCGCACCGCCGAGTACACAATACGGAATTGTCGTAAGCAGAGAAGAAAACTTCGGAATCAATCCTGCTGCCAGTAATATTGCTGCTGCCAGCCCCATTACCACACGGCTGACGACCTTTGTTGTTGATACGATACCTACATTCTGGCTGTATGTTGCAGTCGGAAGTCCTCCAAAGAACGCACAGAAAATGTTACTGATTCCATAGCCTACAATTCCACCTGTCAGTTCTTCATCTGTCGGCATACGGTCCATAGATCCTGTTGTTGTTGCCGAAAAATCACCAATTGCCTGTACTGCATTGATCGCAAACAGAATTCCGATCGCAACACATGCAGATGGTTCAAACTTGATTCCAAAATGCATTGGTTTCGGAAGCTGGAAGAACGCTGCCGATGACACAGATGAAAAATCTACCATTCCAAAGAACAACGCTACGATATATCCTGCAATAATTCCGATCAGGATGGATGCCAGTTTCCATACCCCTTTTCCGTAATGATTCAATGCTGTTACAATGATCAATGTAATAATCGCAACCACCCAATTCTGCCATGATCCATAAGTCTTGCTGCTCGCACCTCCGGCCATATAATTAATTGCTGTCGGATACAGAGAAAGACCGATGGAAAATACGACCGTTCCTGTAATCAGCGGCGGGAAGAATTTGCGGATTCTCTTAATATTCAATCCCACCAGAAGTGCAACCACACCTCCGATAATCTGTGCACCCAGAATTGTTGCAATGTCAAAATCAGACGCAATTGCCTGCATACTTGGAACATACGCAAAGCTGATTCCCATCATAACCGGAAGTGCCGAACCGATCCGGAAATTCTTTGTTTTTATAAATGGAAACAATTGCAGTAATGTCGTCAGTGCCGACATCACCAGTGCTGCCTGTATTAAGATCACGGAATCTTCCTGTGAAATTCCGGCCACTCCCGCAACAATGATCGATGGTGTTACACATCCGACGATCATCGCAAGTACATGCTGGATTGCAAGTGGCAAAGCCTGTCCGATAGATGGTTTTCCATAAAAATCAAATAATGCTTTGTCCATCTGTTTTGCTTCTTTTGTACTCATATATATCCTCCTGTAAATTTCTTTCGAACGCATGGCGATTCATATTATTTTCAACTTAAATATTATATATTTTTTCTTCTTTTTTGTGTAGTCCTGCAGTTATTGAATGTTTTAATAAAATCTTATAAGCTACAGTTATTATAGCTATTACATTCCGTTATGTATACATTAAATTTTATCATGATAAAGTGCTGAATTTCATGGTACAATAACAGATAGAGACTAAAGACAAACGGAGGAATGAACAATGGGAATTTTGTCTAATATTGAACCAAAAGAAGTATTCCATTACTTCGAAGAATTAAGTATGGTACCCAGAAGTACCTTCCACACAAAAAAAATCAGTGATTTTTGTGTGGAATTTGCAAAAGCTCACAATCTGGAATATATCCAGGATGAAGTGAACAACGTAATCATCAAAAAACCTGGTACTGCCGGATACGAGAACAGTGATCCGGTTATCATCCAGGGACATCTGGACATGGTCGCTACAAAGACAACCGACAGTGATCATGATTTTGAAAATGATCCTTTAGACCTTTTTGTAGATGGTGATCTGATTGGGGCAAAGAACACCACTCTCGGTGGCGATGATGGCATCGCCGTTGCTTACGCTATGGCAATCCTTGCCAGCACAGACATTCCACACCCACCGATCGAAGCTGTATTCACAATTGATGAAGAGATCGGTATGGGCGGTGCACATCACCTGGATACATCTGTATTAAAAGGAAAGATCTGTCTGAACATTGATTCTGAAATTGAAGGTGTTATGACTGTCGGATGTGCCGGCGGCTACATTTACGATACCTTCATCCCAATCGAATGGAGTGAAGAAAACGGAACAAAGATGACGATCTCCATTTCTGGTCTGCAGGGTGGACATTCTGGCGCAGAAATCCAGAACCAGCTTGGAAATGCACACAAGATCATGGGACGCGTCCTGTATGCTCTTGCAAAAGATTACGACTTCAACATTGTAAGCACAAACGGCGGAAATGCAGCAAACGTAATCGCACAATATAATACGACTGAGATTATTGCTGACCCTGCACAGGCTCAGGCTATCGCAGATGCTGTTACCGGACTGGAACAGACGATCTCCGCTGAGTTTGCCGGACAGGAACCAACTTTATCTCTGAACGCTGTTTTCGAAGGCGAGACTGCCTTAAAAGCATTTGACGCAGATACTACCGCACATGTAATCGGATTCCTGTATGGAGCAATCGATGGTGTACAATGCTATGACCGTGCGTTCCCTACAGCTGTAGAATCTTCCCTGAATACAGGTATCGTTGAAACCACAGAAGATACGGTAAAGATCAAATTCCAGGTTCGCAGCTCCGTTGCTACCAAGTTAGATGATATGCGAAACAAACTGGATCTTGCAACAGATCTTGCAGGTGCTTCCCGCGAAATCTCCGGTGAATATCCGGCATGGAGCTACAATGCAGATTCCGTGATCCGTCCGAAAGCAATTGAACTTTATAAAGAAATGTTCGGCAAAGAGCCTACCGTTGAGACAACGCACGGCGGTCTGGAATGTGGAATCTTATTCGGAAAGAAGAATGATCTTGATATCATTTCTTTCGGACCGGAACTGACAGGTGTACATACTTATAATGAACGCGTACATATCGAATCTACAAAGCGTATGTGGGATTATCTGAAAGAACTTTTAAAGATCTGTAAATAATCCATATCTATCCAGCATTTTTTATGAATGCAACGTAATATTAAAAGACAGCTTTTCAAACTTTCAAATCTGAAAAAGCTGTCTTTTCTCATTTTTATTTTATTCTTATTTCACAAGAAATACATCTGCATTTGTCACCCCGAGCGCCGTTGCCTCTGCGTGATTATTTACATAGATGTCAATGTGGTTTCCCTGAATTGCACCGCCGCAATCCTCAGCTGTAAATATATGACCTCCGATGATCACTTTCGTTCCGTAAGGAATAACTCTTGGATCAACCGCAATCGTCTGACCTTCTACTACCGGCGTTCCTGTTGCTGTAATTCCGTCTGCTTTATTACAGCAGATTTCACATGCACAGTAATATGTAATCTGAAAATTACCAAGATTCTGTCCATACATTTCGTTCGTTGCATTGACATTACTGATTCCGCCTCCGGCAAGTGTATAATTATCATTGATAATACGTGTTGCCCATACTGCATTTTTAGTATTTACTTTGCTTTCAATAATCCCAAGTTTCGTGCTGGCTGCTTCAATAGTCTTTCCATCACCTGCATACATCACTACGTGGTATATATGGCCTTCTTTTGCATAAAAGATCAGGTCACCCGGCTGTGCATCCTCTACAGGAATCTTCGTTCCACACTGGCTCTGGTCCTCTGCCACTCTTGGAAGATCATATCCATATTGTTTGTAGATCTGCTGTACAAATCCGGAGCAGTCTGCCCCGTCTGTCAGACTTGTACCTCCCCATACATATGGATTACCGATAAACTGGGAAGCAAATTGCAGGATGGACTCTCTGATCTCACCGCTTGGCGTTCCTTCTTTCACAGAAGCCAATGTATAATATAAAGTAGCATTTTCTTCTGGTTTTACTGTTTCTTCCGCCGTTTTATATTGTTCTTCCCCTGTTGTCGTGATCTGCTGTTTTGTCTCATCGCTGTTATCGAGATATTTCTTTTCAACAAACCCTCTGACATCACCGGACTCTATATATACCCAGTCGGCATCTTTATCGGCAAGGATATAACAGAGCTGTCCCTGTTTCAGTGTTCCGACAGTTCTCGCATCTGGATTGTTCTCTTCTTTTATATTCAGTATTCCTGTCCCGATCTGATCATTAACCAGCGCATAATCCTTCTCTGCTACCGTCGGGTTCACCGTCGCACGCAGATATGTGTATGCCTGATTTTCTTTTGCATCGACAGTCGCTTCCGCTGTCTTTGCAGTTCCCTCAATACCGGTATATTCCATTCCGGCTTTCTCTGCCTTCTTCTGAGCCTTGGTCTGATAAACATCCAGGATTTCCTGTGCCGCATCCCCTGTATATACTTCTGATGTTTTTACAAACCCTCTGACATTTCCAGATTCAACGTAAAGCCAGCCATTCTCTTCTTCTTTCAAGATATATAACAGACCATCCTGTGATAAAGTTCCTACTGTACGGACTTTTTCTTCCAGCTGCTGATTTGCAAGTGCTGCATCCAGACCTTTCTGTTTCAGGTTCTTTCTTTCTTCCATCGTCTTCTGAAGATCTCTGACTGCTTTACTCTTTGCTTTCTTGAATATTTTATTTTTAATTGTTTTTGTCTGTTTCTTTGTTATTTTCTTCTTTTTTTTCTGTAACTTCTTTGCATCTGTTTTTGCATTTTCCAGATCTGTCTTTGCATCCTGTGTATTACTGCCATCAATATTTTCCGGAATTGCCTCGCGGATATTGATCTCCGATTTTGCAAATGCATATTTTCTGGCAACGGTCCAGAATCGGAAATCTTCCACGATCTGTGGTAATTTTACAATCTGCTGCTTTGCGACAAGTGCTTGATTGCTTTTTGCACTTGTAACTGTATCTGCCGGCTGTTCCGGCTCCGCTGGTGCCGCCGGTTCTGCCGGCTGTTCCGCCTCTGCGGGTGTCGTCGGTTCCGCCGGTTCTGCTGGTGTCGCTGGTTCCGCTGGTGTCGCCGGTTCTGCTGGTGTCGCTGGTTCCGCCGGCTGTTCCGGCTCTGCTGGTGCCGCCGGTTCTACCGGTGTCGCCGGTATCGCTGGAATCTGATCTACACGTTCTCCTGTAACCGGATTCGTCTTTTGCCCGGTTGTTGTATCTATCAGATATCCTGTACTTTCATCCAGCTTTACCTCACCTCTTTGGATCATCTCTTTCACTGTATCTGACACATCTGTAAGTGTATCCTTGCCATCTACTGATTTTGCCTGCAGCTTCTCTGCCTGTATGACCGGTGTCTGAGAAGCTGTGCTCTGCGTCCCTGCGGTCTCTGTTTCTCCATCTGCCAGTACTGCCGCCGGAGTACTTACGATAAGTCCTATTGCAAGCACTCCTGCAAGTGCTTTTGTCCCCAATCTCTTTGCTGCCTTCATATTTCTCTGTCTCAAAATCTAGCTCCTTCCCGGATTTCTATATTATATCAGGTCTTCCTGTATTCTTCTTATATAGATCAATATACATTGTAATTATACGCCTCCTGTTTTTAAATTTCCACCCTGTTATTGCTTTGTTTTTATCATTTTCATAAAGATAATGCGCCTGAGTAAGTTTAAAAACCATACCCGGACGCATCCTTGATTTTCTTATTATCTTTCGCTGTTTCTTAGATATTACATATCCAGAGGATATTTTGCAGTCAGCTCTGCAACCATTCCTTTGACTTTTTCAATATTGTCTTCGTTCTGAAGTACCAGTGCGATGCACTCCGCGATCACATCCATGTCGTCTTCTTTTAATCCTCTTGTTGTAACTGCAGGTGTTCCAAGTCTGACACCACTTGTCACGAACGGAGATCTTGGATCATTCGGTACCGTATTCTTGTTACATGTGATGTGTGCGGCATCCAGACGCTTTTCCAGTTCTTTACCGGTTACCTCTTCGCCTCTTAAGTCGATCAACATCAGGTGGTTATCTGTTCCTCCGGATATGATCTTCACGCCGCGATCCATCAGACCTTTGCTGAGTGCCTGTGCATTCTTGATGATCTGTTTCTGATATTCTGCGAATTCAGGCTCCAGTGCCTCTTTAAAGCACACAGCCTTTCCTGCGATCACATGCTCCAGTGGACCTCCCTGAATCCCCGGGAATACAGCTTTATTAAAGTTGAACTTATCTGCTGCTTCCTGATTGCAAAGGATCAGACCTCCTCTTGGTCCGCGCAGTGTCTTATGTGTAGTAGTTGTAGTTACATCTGCATACGGGATCGGACTTGGATGAAGTCCTGCTGCAACAAGTCCCGCGATATGTGCCATATCAACCATAAGGTATGCTCCTACTTCATCTGCAATCTCACGGAACTTTTTGAAATCAATGATTCTTGCATAAGCACTGGCTCCCGCAATGATCATCTTTGGTTTTTCTTTCACTGCGATCTCACGGACTTTATCATAATCGATCACGCCTTCGTCGTTCACTCCATATGATACGACGTTGAAATATTTACCGGAAATATTAACCGGAGAACCATGTGTCAGATGTCCGCCGTGATCCAGATTCATACCCATAACTTTGTCTCCGGGCTCCAGCATCGCAAAGAATACTGCCAGGTTTGCCTGTGCGCCGGAATGCGGCTGTACATTGGCATAATCACAGCCGAATAACTTCTTTGCTCTTTCTCTTGCAAGATCTTCCACTACATCCACACACTGACATCCACCATAATAACGTTTGCCCGGATAGCCTTCTGCGTATTTATTTGTAAGCGGACTTCCCATTGCTGCCATGACCGCTTTACTTACCCAGTTCTCCGATGCGATCAGTTCCAGATGCGAATTCTGTCTCTCCATCTCGGCCTGAATGGCATCTGCAATTTCACTGTCTGCTTTTTTAATTTCATCAAATGCGTACATACTTGAGTCCTCCTGGTTTGTTAAAAATTCGATTTTTTAATATGATAGCACTTTACCACGGTGAATGCCAGCATTTTTTTGTATATTTTTCAATACCTGTCAGATTTACAGAACCTGCCGTCACCGGTTTTCCATAGATAGTTCTAGGCAAAAAGAGGAAACCCCTGATGAAATTAATCATCAAAGGTTTCCTTTAATTTATCCATAAATCCTTTTTTCTTTTTACCTTTATGCTCTTCCGTCTTGTCACTCTTTTCTGTTCCAAGAGAATTACCTGTCAGTTCATCGAATTTACGAAGTGCTTCTTTTGCTTCGGCACTTAAGTGTTCCGGTGTCTGGATAACAAGCGTTACATAATGATCGCCGCGAACCTGTGCATTTCTAAGAGATGGAACTCCCTTTCCTTTCAGACGTACTTTTGTATCGGTCTTGGTTCCCGGTTTTACAGTATAGATTACTTCTCCGTCTACCGTCTTGATACGAATATCCGCACCCATTCTGATAATTTTCCAATACTTCGATTTATGACATGGATGTTCTTTTTTCATTTCCACGATGTCGTTTAAATCATAATCCTGGATTGGCATAATATCCCTCCTTTATCCCTCTCTTTTATGATAAGACTGTAATGTATTTTCCAGAAGCATTGCGATGGTCATTGGACCTACACCTTTTGGCACAGGTGTGATATAGCTACATACTTCCTTTACATCCTCAAAATCAACATCTCCACACATTTTATTATTTTCATCACGATTAATCCCAACATCAATCACAACGGCGCCTTCTTTTACCCAGTTACGATTGATATATTTAGCTTTGCCAATTGCCGCAATAAGGATATCAGCTTCTTTACAAACATTTTCGATATCCTGTGTACGTGAATGACAAATTGTCACTGTCGCATTTTTATTTAACAGCAATTGTGCAATCGGTTTTCCCACAATATTACTGCGGCCAACTACAACAGCACGTTTTCCACTTAAATCATCATATCCAATCGTTTCTAAGATACGAATAATACCTTTCGGTGTACAAGATACAAATGTTTCTTCATTCAACATTAATTTACCCACATTACAAGGGTGGAATCCATCCACATCCTTATTAGGATCAATGGCATGAATGATATCCTTTTCTTTGATATGTGCTGGTAATGGCAATTGTACTAAAATACCATCTACAGCAGTATCTAAATTCAAACGTTCAATCAATGATAATAATTCCTCTTGTGTTGTGGTTTCTGGCAAGGTAATTAATTCATTTTCCATACCAACAAATTGACATGCTTTTTCTTTTCCACGTACATAGGACAAGCTTGCCTGATTGTCACCAACCAGAACAACAACCAATTTTGGGATACGTTTACCTTCTGCCTTTAACTGATCGATTTTTACTTTTAGATTTTCTTTAATATCCTTTGCGATTTCGCTTCCATAAACTACTTCACTCATAAGATCACTCCAATCCCATTTCTGCGCTGTCTAATATAATGGTGACAGGTCCATCATTTAATAATTCTACTTTCATATCTGCACCGAAGATTCCAGTTTCTACTTCTAATCCATAACTCCTGATTTCTTCGTTAAATGCCTCCCATAATGGCTTTGCGACATCCCCTTTTGCGGCTCTTTCAAAGCCTGGCCTTCTTCCTTTTTTACAATCCGCATAGAGTGTAAACTGTGATATTGAAAGAATCTTTCCCTTCACATCAGATAAGCCCTTATTCATTTTACCATTTTCATCTTCAAATACACGTAATTCTGCGCATTTCTTTGCGATTTTCTTTACGATATCGATGGTATCTGTCTGTGTAATACCAACTAACAGCATAAATCCCTGATCGATTTTCCCTGTATATTCTCCATCTACTTTTACGCTGGCATGGGCAACTCTTTGTATAATTACTCTCATAGCTTTTCACCTCATTTTGTACATAAGTATACCGTATGCGATAAAGAAACTCAATCAAAAATATGATTTTCACATCTTTCCTATCCAAAATGGTAATGTTCATTTACATTCATACGATATTCTTTTGGTGTCATTCCATAAAATGACTTAAATTTCTTATAAAAGAAATTCACATTATTACATCCAACTTTATATATTATTTCATTAATAGTAAGTTTTGAATTAGCAAGCAGAAAAGCTCCCTCTGTCATTTGTTGTGACGTTTTAATCTCGATAAATGACATTCCTGTTTTTTTCTTTAACATATTGCTTAAATAATTAGGATTATATCCGAATTTTTCTGATACATCTTCTAAGTGACAACGATTATAGTTTTCTTCAATATAATTTAATACTGGTATTAGCGTCGTTTGATTATTTTCATCATCGCTGAATTTTTCCTGATCATCATATAATGTATTGATTAATTCTAGAAATATTGCTGAAACATAGGTTTTTATTAATTCTTGATAACATTTACTTGGACCAAAATATTCACATAACAAATATTGAATCAGGGTATGTACCTTAAAGTTCTCTTGTGTTTTAAAAATGATATATTGATCATGCCTGCGATTTTTGGATATCGCATTTAGTAAAAAGGATGTAAGAATTCCCTTCTGTGACATTCTACTTAAAAATACGCTGTTAAAAAACTCTTTACGAAAAACGATATTGATGACGATATCCTTTTCTGTTTTTAAACTGGTAGCACTATGTACAACATTTGTGTCAAAAATACATAAATCACCCTGATGCATTTCAACTTCTTTTCCATTGATCACAAAAGTACATTTTCCTTCATAGATATAATTCAATTCCATATCTTTATGATGATGGGGTGGAATGGTTGTATAG
>OGWV01000811.1_pt1 | contig 19534 bp, 37 predicted proteins | sample 1576081 | NCBI WGS metagenome assembly OGWV01 (sample SAMEA3541541, study PRJEB24748) | human gut metagenome | biome: human gut; feature: human-associated habitat; material: faeces | place: China | collected 2012 | reverse complement strand
AGAGCACTTGACTTTTAATCAAGTTGTCCGGGGTTCGAATCCCCGCACGCTCACTAAACAGAATCCCCGTAAACCCAATGATTTCAAGGGTTTACGGGGATTTTTCGCGTTTTGCAGATAAGTCAAAGTAGGTAAAAATAATACAAAGTAAATGTCTCAAAAGTGTCTCAGAAAAAAAGAGCATGAGATAAAAAATCCCACACTCTTAAAAATTAATCGCATCATTCACAGCGCCCTCTACATCTTCTCGCTCTGCAAGGATATGCGAATACACATTCATAACCATAGCCTCTGTATCCCCAAGGAGCTGTGCAATCCTTTTAATAGATACACGAGGAATCTGATAGCATAAAGATGAACAGTAATTATGCCGGAATACATGTCCGGTCAACCCAACGATCTCTTCTTTACACACAGCCTGCATCGATTCAACAATTCTCCTCCACATTTTATCATAAGCGCTTTTGGTAAGAGGCTTCTTATCTCGCATGGTCACAAATAGCTGAGTCCGGCCGGAATGCTTGACACTCTCTACATAGCTCTGGATCACAGGGAGAATCTTGGAAGGTATTGGAATGGTACGGATTCCATTAGAGCTCTTCGGATCCTTAACGCCGGGAGCATTTGTAATATACTCATAGGCTTTGCTGACGGAAACTTCGCGCTTTTTGAAATTAAAATCAAATATCGTAAGTGCCACGCATTCCTCACGTCTCAATCCACATCCATATATCAGATACACATAAGCCTGATCAGAATCATATTTATAAGTCGCATCAAAGACGGCTTTCTTTTCAGCTGGCGTCAGAGGACGTTTTTCACTCGGCTTATATTTTATCTTGTCGGTATTCCTGAGAATATCGTCAGCCACATTAGCAGCCAGGAGCTTGTCAGATACTGCAGATTTTAGGACCGCGGAAAAAGTCAACAAAATCTGCTGTTGAGTACGTCTCTTATCCTCCGCATTTGCTAATAAAGTTTCAATGTGAATACGCTCCACATCTTTTAGCTTTAGCGCATTAAGAGCCGTGAAGTGCTTTTCAATAATATTCTCATACATGCGCTTGGTATTATTGGAGCGCCTGGACTTATACACATTCAGCCAGCTTCGGGAATAGTCTATGAACAATATATCCGTATTCCTCACATAGTTCCTGGATTCAATCTGAGCTTTCATAGCTGCAACCTGACGTTCCAGATCCCGGCTGCTTTTATCACTCCTGAGCGATACACGATGCTTACTGCCGTTAGCATTGTACGTCCCATCCCAAACCTTAGTCTGATAATATCCATCTGCACCAAGCTTATATTTTTTGCTAGCCATAGCACCAACCTCCTAAAAATGAGTATAAAAAATACACCTATACGGTGCCGTGGATTTGTGATACAATATTCTTGCCACAGAGTATTGTATCGTGCACAGCACGTATAGTATTCATCAACCGTCCTTGTAACCAGCAAGGGCGGTTTTTAGTTATTTGTCAAAAATATAAATATCGTAAACGTTACTCATATAGCCAAAAGATGGCTCATTAGAGTTTTTGACTATAAAATTAAAGCTACCTTCAAAAACAATTTTATCTCCGACTTCAATTTCGCCCCAAACGGTTGGATCATAGCCTAAATAAACAGACTTATCTTTGTTATCATCGGTTACACAAACGACAGTATCAAAGTAATATGCGCTATGCTCATATTGATCAGGACAAAGAAGAGTGAACAAATTTTCAATATCATCTAACGAATTAACACTTAAAACGGTTCCATGAACAATCGGGTGTTCCAATCCGGAAGAAAGAGCCTGTTCAATGTTGGAATTGAATTCAGGGGTTATTTCTTTAGGAGTGGATATTTCTGAAACAGTTATAAAACCATATTTATCCCCTTTAGATATAGTTCCAGTTAAGGTGACTTTGGCTCCATGGTCAATAAAAAGACTAAGATCTGGGCTACCATCAGGAAAAACACAAGGAATTTCATATTTATCGTCAGATGAAACTAAAGTGAATCCAGAATATGATTCATTTTTAAAACCAGTAAGGGTAATTTCTTGATTATATGGAAGACCAGCTTCCTTTGAGCATTTTTTAAAGAGATCTTGCCCCTTTTCAGAATTAATGTCTTCGCTTTCAAAATCCTCGCTAACCTTCAAAAAAGAATCATAAGCTTTTTTATAAATAGGCCCTAGGGTGTCAATATTATATTCAGTTTTTTGAGTTTTTGCCCCACATGCGCTTATGGTTGAAAGGACCAATAATACAAGGAGACTTGATACAATTCTTTTTCTCATATTGTACTCCTTAAAAAGAGAATGAAATAAGTATAAGTAAGTTTATATATAAACGCCATAGGCGAATATACAAATATTTTCCAGAATACATATCAAGCTACATGGTATATAATAAAAGCTATGAAAGTATTACTGGAGCAAATCATGTATGACAAAAATCTTTCTGTGCGCCAGGTATCTATCATGACCGGAGTGTCAAAATCCACAATAAACAGAATTGTTAATGGACAAGTATCTCCAACCTTAGATACTGTGGAGCAGCTTGCAAAAGGTCTTCATCTGAAAGTTACGGACCTTTTCAAATCCGATATTCAATAAGTGTCCCACATCTGGGACGATTCCAACCATTTCCAACAGTTTCCTATAACTCATGTGTCTTTATTAATAGAAGAACACATAAAAGATAAAATAGAACAAATGTTCGAAAAACCATTGAAAACAAAATCTAATAGTGATAAGATTCAATCAAGGAATTTCGGATGTATGCTCTAAGAGGAGGTACGCAGTATGGACAAAGAAACATGTAAGAAGCACATTATTGAAATGATCGAAAAAATTGACGACATTTCACAATTAAAGAGAATTTATGCCTATGTACATAGATTCTTTATCCAAAGAACAGGTGAATAACCTGTTCTTTTTTTAGGTAAATACACTTCGGAAGTAATCCTTGATTACACGCCGTTGTTCTTGAGAAAGTGACAAGTATTTTTCCAACATTTTTCTATCAATATCATCAAGCTCATATTCTTCAGCAATTTCATCGATAACAGATTCAGGAGTATCAACAAATGGATCTCCATCACCATTGACCAACCAATAGTAATTAACATGAAAAGTTCTGCAAATAGATAACAGTATTGGTTCCGATACTTTTCTATCGCCATTTTCATAACGAGAGACGGCGGCGCGTGTAACACCTATTTTATTGCCGAATTCTTCTTGACTTAATTTCAGATACACAGTTCTAAGCGTTAATAATCGTTCATTCAATTTTATTCTCACCACCTTTAATGCGAGTATATCGCAATAACGTACCGATGTCAACAAAAAAGAAAAAATATGTTGACATATGTGACAATGGAACATATAATGATACCAACGGAACGCAAGAAAGGAGGAAAACAAATGGAGGACAAAGGGAAAATGCAAATCAATGAAATAAGAGAAGATGCAGCAGAATTTGCAGAAATTTTGGTAAAAGTACCAAAAACAAGAAAAAAAGATGCAGAAATATTTTTAAAAGGATTTGCTGCATGCGCATCTATTAAAGAAGATAAGAGCGCATAAGGAAGGAGAGGTGAAGAAGATGTGGGAAAAAATAGAAGCCATAATGCTTTTAATATTTTTTGTGATTTGGTCATTAGGCTGGTTAACAACATACATAGCATTAAAAGCAGTTCTATTCTACATGAAGGCGAAAAAATATGCACCACCAAATAAGGCAGAGCTGAAAAAGTGGTGCAGATATGCTGCAAAACATTCCTTCGGATTAGTGGAAAATTTGCCGGATTAGGATTTCAGCTATCACGGTAGATAGAATTCCGAGCATCCAAGCCAAGAGATAAGACACCGGACGAGTGAGATGAAGAATGATTTCTCTGATTCTGGCATAACGGCGTTCAGAAAGATATGAATAAGCTTTGGCTGTTAATACGACGTGACGGATGTAGTGCTTGACATAGCCGTCCTTAACTAATTCATCTATGTAGTCAAGCAACACGGCATTGGGAATATTCTTGAAATAGGGATCATCGTAATAACGGCAAATACAATTCATATCTGCAGTTTCAATGAAATGCTTCAGGACAGTGTGCCGGGAAAGACGTTTGGGATTTAAAGAGGGTGCGAATAAGTTCATAATATGATTCCTTTCTTTTGAACTAGGCATGGCAGTGCCTGTAAGAAGAGTATAGGAGAAATGAAGAAAAAGAGCAACAGTAAAAGAGGTGAGTGGATGAAAGAAGTAGAAAAGACAATAGATGACCTGTGTAAACTCATACAGAAAAAAACAGAAAATTGCAAAGAAAGCTATGAGGTAAACGAACTGACAGAATTAACCAAAGCTCTGGCAGAGTTGATAACCGCCAGAGCCAAGCTTGAATAGAAAGAGGTAAACAAATGCTAAAAGACATAGCACCATTGCTGGCATCGATAGCCACGGTGTTAACGGCCATCGACCAAATATCCATAATTATCACAACAAAGCGATTATGGAAGCAACAGCAGCAATTACAGCAACAATTGGAGGAGCTACAGAAAGGATAAAAAAGTGGACAAATACATAGAAGCCTTAAAAGGCATTTCATACTCTGACTGGGTGAAGTTGCGAATGTGCATGGACGAAGAGTTCGACCGTCAGATTGGAGAAGCAAAGAAACAGATCAGGTTCAATAGCGTTGAGAAAGTAAAGAGGACTATACGTCATTACATCAATTAAGCAGGGAGGCGAGAAGAATGAAGTATCCAAAGAAGATTATGTCCAGACCGGATCTAATAAAAATGGGATTTTCAGAGACATATCTGAGAAGAGCATTTGCAACACCAGGGCAGACATTTGCATGGCAGGATAATCCCCAAATTAAAAACAGTCCGTATCAATACGATACGGAAGCATTCGAGGTATGGAGACAGAAAGACATACAGATGCAACAGAAAGCAATGCGTCAGAAGATAGGGGTGATGTAATGGAAGGGATAAGAGCACATAAACGAAAAATTCTGATGTGTAAGACAGTTAGAGCGGTTACAGAGACAATCGGAGTCATTGGAATGGCGACTACCTGGATGGGTGTAAGTCACATGACTAACAGCAGTCCGGCATTGCTTCCGGGAGGGACAAGAATCGTGGCTGGATTAATCATTGTGACAACAGCATACCTAATCAACAAGGCGGTCAGATATGCAAAATAAAAAAAGAAAAGGAACTTGCCAAAACAAGTCCCAATTCCACTTTCACAGATTCGATGTCCGCAAAAGATACCCTACGGATATTATAGCTGTGAGGGTGGAGAAAGTAAAGAAAATAAGGGTTTTCACACCCTCTTTTCGGACTTGTTAAGAATATTAATATTGGCATCACAGTTATGAAAAAAAGATATAAGAGATTAACCTATGTTTTCAAAAACAGTATAGAGGTATATGAGTATCTGGATGGTAGGTATGGAGCTCCTGGAGAGAAGAGGGAAAAGAAAAAGAAAGCCACCAAGGAAGAGATTGCAAAAAGGAATCAATGGAACAGGGAGAGAAAGGTAAGGCATAAACTCAAGACATGGTTCCATGAAAATGACTACCTTGTCTTGCTGACTTACAAGAAAGAAGAACGTCCTCCGGACATGAAGACAGCAAAGGCTCAATTCAAGACATGGTACGAAAAGCTTCGGAAGGAATTCCGAAAAAGAGGTGCAGAACTTCGATGGATCAGGAACATAGAAAAGGGTTTAAGAGGGAACTGGCACGTCCATGTGGTGATCAATCGTATCGAAGATGCGGATATCCTTATCAAAAAAGCGTGGCCACATGGAAGCGTAACATTCAAGCACCTATATGAGAACGGAGACTTCGCAGACCTTGCAGGTTACATGTGCAAGACACCGGAGACGTGTTCCAGATACGAGGAGAGTCTAAGTGAAGCAAGTTACTCAGCTTCCAAGAACCTTCCAGTCGAAGAGCCAAAAGTCAAAAAGCTCGCCTACTGGAGAAAAGAGCCAAAAGAAAAGGAAGGATACTACATAGACCGGGATAGTTTCCACGAGGGAACAAACCCAAGAACCAAGTGTAAATACAGATATTACACGCTAGTAAGGATTCACAGGAGGATTTAAAGTGAAAGTTGAAGTGAATGAGACGCTTTTGAAAGAGTTTGGGCGCGTGTATAACGCCTGGAACAAGGAACATGGCATGGAGCCGGTGCTGGACACAAGAGCTTTAACAGATATGGCAATTGCGAAAGCGGTCATGGTCATGAGAGACCGCATCGAAGCAGATACGGAAAGAAAAAAATACATGGTGGACCGCTATCGTGTAGAAGAATATTGCAATGTATACAACAAGAAGATTGAGCTGGAAGGAAAACCGGACATTTTAAAGTTTGAACCGTGTGAAGAGTTTGCAAATCACGCTATTTTAGTCGCAACAGAGCTTACAAGAGACAAGGTGAGAGAACTGGAGGAACAGGCATGTACAAAGTAGATATTTATCTCGCCCAAAGCACCGCCAGCCTTAGTAAAGACGAAAGGTGGCACGGTTACGTGGTCGCCTGCATCAAAAACGGTGAGGAGAAAACTGTAAATGGATTCGGGCATATATTCGGTACATATCACGAGGCGACATTAAGGTCACTGTCTGACGCACTGGACAGGCTTAATCAGAGCTGTGAAGTCCATATCCACACAGAAGACCGTTTCGTCCTAAACATGCTCGGCACCCAGTTAGAAAAATGGGCGGGCAATAACTATTTGAATGCCAGGGGCGAGCCGATCAAGCACGCAGAGTTATGGGAAGAGGTCTATGTGCGTACAAGAGGGCAGTTAATTGTAGCAGAAGAAGGAAGACACAGCTATAGCGAATGGCTGGACACGGAAATGAAAAGGAGAGAAAGATTAATTCATGACACTGCAAATAATGGAATCAAAATGGCGAAGGAGGAAAAATGTTAGAGAACGGTTATTACAATATGGATTGCATGGACGGAATGAAAGAATTTCCAGATAATTACTTCGACATTGCCGTTGTAGATCCGCCGTATTTTACAGGACCGGAGAAGCGTGAATTCTTCGGCAGAAAAGAAAGTCAGATAGGTGTCAAGCGTGTATATCAGAAGATGGAGGAATGGAAAGTTCCGGAACCAGAGTATTTCAAGGAACTCTTCCGAGTTTCAAAGAATCAGATTATTTGGGGTTGCAACTATTTTGACTATCACTTTCCTCCTGGCCGTATTGTGTGGGATAAGTGTAACGGCAGTTCTGATTATTCCGATTGTGAGATAGCAGCCTGCAGTTTTCATGACAGTGTGAGATTGTTCCGGTATATGTGGAACGGAATGATGCAAGGCAAAAGCATGTGGGAAGGTGATACGCAGCAGGGCAATAAGAAGCTCAATGAGAAGCGTATACACCCTACGCAAAAACCATTAATTCTATACCGCTGGTTGTATGGACAATACGCCGAAAGAGGCTGGAAATTGTTAGATACACATGTCGGCAGCGCTAATAGTCTGATTGCAGCGCATGAGGCAGGAGTACAGTATGTTGGATTTGAACTGGACGAGCATATGTATCAATTATCTTCAGAACGACTTAAGGAATATACGGCGCAAACAAGAATAGAAGATTTTTTGGAAATATATAGCGAAAGGAGACACGAATGAGCTTAGATATTTTTGAGGATTATGACTGTGATGGTCAGATAGAAATGCCTGACCTGAAGGGAGAAAGAATGGACAAATTGATATACATACCGGCTGATCAGATACATGAACACCCGGATAACCCAAGAAAAGACTTAGGAGACTTAACAGAACTTACCGAGTCCATCAGACAGAACGGCATCATGCAGAATCTTACCGTCATTCCGGGATACTGGGATAACAAGAGAGGGTTCCACGAGGAAGAATATACACTTCTGATCGGTCACCGACGTTATTCCGCAGGGAAGATGGCAGCAGTCACAGAGTATCCTTGCCGTATTATTACCGGTATGAGCTACAAGGAACAGGTCGGAACCATGCTTACCGAGAATATGCAGCGCGTAGACCTTACGATTCCGGAGCAGGCAGAAGGCTTCCAGATGATGCTAGATCTTGGAGACACTGTGGAAGACATTGCAAATAAGACCGGATTCAGTGAGAGCACAGTCCGCCATAGAGTTAACATTGCCAAGCTGGACAAATCCACCCTGAAAGAAAAGAACGATGATGAGGGATTCCAGCTAACATTAAAAGACCTGTATGAATTGGAAAAAATAAAATCAGTAGAGAAGAGAAACGAAATTTTAAGAGCTTCCTACAGCTCCACGGACTTGGCGGCACGCGCCAGAAGCGCAGTAGCAGACGAAAAGAGAAAAGCAAAAGAGACAGCGATTATAGAAGAGCTGGAGGCAGCAGGCATCAAGAAAGCTCCAAAGGAAGCAGAAAACGGCATCTGGACAGGATCATGGAAGACAGTGGCTGAATGCGACCTAAACAAAGATGATGATATTGAAATTCCAGATACAGAAGGGAAATATTGGATAACTCAGTATCAGCGTATCAGAATTGTGGAAAAAGTTGCAAAAAAGCAGACAAGAGCAGAAGAACGAAGAGAAAAGGAAGAAAAAGAACGAAAAGCCAGAAAAAAAGAACTTAAGGAAATCACAAGAGTGAGCACAGAAAGGCGTAAACAATTAATTCTGGACATTATTGCCGGGAAAGCGGCAAAACCGAACGAAGAGTTGGTAAAGAACATGTGCTGGGTACTACTGGTAGAGATGGGAGGGGTATACAAAAGTCTTTTTATAAAATATTTCACTGAAAAGAACGATTGGGACTGCAACGATGAAGAAAAAGCAGAAGCGAATGAAAAAATACAAAAACTAAGCATCATGGAGCAGATGCTCATATTATTACACATGAGAATGAGCGAGAAAGAGCCGTGGGATTACAGCCTTAGATACGACAAGGAAAATGGAGGAATCCTCTTAGAGTGCTACAGAGTATTTAAGATGTTCGGATGGTTCTTCAACACCGAGGAAGAGGAACAGGTGCTGGACGGAACGCACCAATACTACAGAAAGGACGAGGATAATGACTGATGGCTTGATGTTCCCAAAAACAATGGGAATGAAAAAAAGAAAAAAGCAGAAGCATCCAAAACCGATCGTAGCAACAGAACCAGGAATCTGTTATTTGTGCGCAAGAGAGGAAGGAAACTATACATACCAGTGTACGGAATGCCATCATGTAGTGTTTGGAGGCGGCGGAAGGAAGCGCAGCGAAGGAGCTGGAATAAAAGTCTATCTATGCAGAAGACACCACAAGGAAGGCAAAGACGCTGTACATAATTGCCGTGCAACCCGTGAAAGGTTATGCGCATATCTACAGGAAGTATACGAACAGGATCACACACGAGAGGAGTGGATGAATATTGCCTACAAAAATTACCTCTAGCCTTAGGAAAGACAAAAGCTCACGGGATTTCTACAAGGGCGAATATGTGAAGTGCATTCTGATGGGAGAAGAGAAAGAACGCATGGGAATCGTGTTCGAAAAAGAATACCTGGCAGATACCGTCACAGTATGGCTGGAAGATACGGGAGAATTTGCAGTACTACCAACGAAAAGAGTAAGAAAATTACAGCACCAATAGTGTATCACAGTCACTATCAACCATAGATTCCCTCCGGCCGGTGGAGCCGGAGGAGAAAGGAGACACATGAACGAAATATATGCCGTAGATTTCGACGGCACATTAAATACAGCAGAATATCCGAAGCTAGGAGAGCCAAACACAGAACTATTCCAGTTCCTGATTAAACGGCAGCAGTCCGGAGATAAAATTATACTCTGGACATGCAGGGAGGGAGACCTATTGCAGGAAGCAGTCATATACTGCAGGGCGAATGGATTGGAGTTTGATGCAGTCAATGACAATATTCCAGAAAATAAGAACAAATATAAGAACAACTGTCGGAAGGTCTATGCAGATTATTATATCGACGACAGGAACAAGATGATTGTAGCAAGGAGACGCAGAAAGAAATGTGGACCATTAAATCGGACGAATGTCTGGAATTATATCAAGAAGACGAAAAAATCGCAGCATTGATCTGGGATGAAGTGGAGTTGTGCTGGGGGTTATGGTATCGAATGAGCCTACTTCAAAGACTTTCATGTATTGGAGAAATGGAAGGCTTCGGGAAATTAGACATTGAACCGGTACAGATGGCAGCAGTCGAGACCATTATAGATTACTGCAAGAGACAAGCAGATGAATGGGAAGGACGCGCAGAGGATATGGAGGCGATGCTATGAAGTGGATTCGGGAAAGCATGACACAAATCGATCTCGTAGATGGAGAGAAAAAGCTTGCCTATATCGCATACAAAAACTTCCGGTGGCTTCTCTACGAAGGCGGTGAAGAGTGGGGAATAGATTTGAAAATCTATGAACAACACCAGGTAGAAGTAGCGCAGATGGCAGCAGTTGAGGAACTGATCCGGTACCATGCTGAGAAAGCCAAGTTATTCCGGAAAGCGAGAAAGGAGATGGCTGCATGAAAGAATATGACAAAGAGCTATTAAGGTCCCTGGTAAAACAGGGACTGACCAATAGAAAGATAGCCGAAAAGATGGGGCTCACACAGACGCAGGTACAATATAGAATTACGGCAGACGGATTAGTTGGAATTCGAAGAGAGGGTGGAGACCCAACACAGAGAAAGCCGCGGGAACCAAAGCCAAAACCCAAAGAAAAACCAAAAGGCTCGAACGGTGACAGAAAAAAATGTAAGACCTGTAAATGGCGTGCAAGATATCCAGTCAGCTTCTGTAACTTTGGTGCATTCCATAAATTTTCCAGAAGTCATTACTGCACAGCCGATAATTGCACCGTCTACGAAAAAGGAAAGCCAATGAAAGAAAAACCACAATAAGGAGGGTACACATGAGCAAATTAACAAAACAAGATATGGAAGAGTTGAGAGAATGCTGCAGTTACAGTTGTGAGTATACAAGAACAGAAGAGGTTGTGCAGGAAATTACAGAAGAAACACTTGAAGAACTTGGAAGCAACACAAGATGCCCAGACGAAGTAGGACTGGAAGATGATAAATATGAATTTGCCACACTTGACGAATTCTTAAGAATCTTTTGGGACAAGGCAGTCGAGAGAATCTTAAATGTAGTAGAGAGCCAATAGCCTACGGAAATGTGCTATCAAGGAGAAAAAGATGCGAGGATATATAAGTGGAATTGCTGACGGTAGTAGAATAAACTATTGTCCATTATGCAGAGCGGTGCTGGGAACAAACGCATACTATGGAGATGGAACCGTAGTATGTAGCGAATGCGACTTTCATTTTGCAGTTATAGAATGCGAGAAAAAGGAACATGACGAAGACTTACAGAATCATGAACGAGGCGGTATACGGAAGGTTACAGCAGAAATGCTTGAAGCATCAGAAAAGAAAGCACCAGCCATATCTGATTGCTTAGATAAAGCGCTTCAGGACGCAATCGGAAAATAACATAGTAGAGCAACAATAACATTTCCGGGGTGTTTTGAAGAACCCTGCTTATATAGGGACATACAGGGAAACAAAGGCAAATTACCACGAAAATGAACAAAAATGAACGAAAATACCACAAAAACACCACGGAGCTATCAAAATGCTACCATTAAGCTCCCCGGAGCGTTTAAAAAAGGTACCATCAAGGAAAGGAGACAGAAATGGCTTGTAAATACGCAAAAAGAACGGACCATGGTTGGGAATGCACTAACGCGAAGAAACCATGCAGATATATTATTCCAGACCGGAGCCTGTGCTCGGAAGAATACAAATGGATTAAAGACATAGGAAGGCGGATAAAAGAACATGAGATTGATGCAGAATCATTACTATAGCAAATCAGCGATAGATATTATGAAAGGAGGAAGAGTAGATGGGATATCTTAGAAAAGGTACGGTAATTAATGCATTGAAAGAAGATATGCAAGATACCAAAAAGTGCTATGAAGGCTATCAGGAAAAGGAATTAATTGATTTTTGTTATAACTGTATGGAACGCGTAATAGACAGACTACCACAGTATTACCCGGAAAATGTAGTAGAAGAGACAAGATGGATTCCATGCAGCGAGAGGTTACCAAATCCAGAAGAATATATCCTGTTATCGTTCGAAAACTATACAGGTCTGGATATTGGACGATATGAAAAAGACGGAGAGAATGATAATTTCTATCCGGGAGATGAAGAGGAAACCTATGCAAGTTATGGATTGATTGTGAATGCCTGGATGCCATTGCCGGAACCATACAGGGAGGAAGAGTAGATGACGAAAGAGCAATATAAAAAATACGATAAAATCCAGGAAGAATTGCGACCAATGAAGTGGTTCTTGAACTGGTGTGGTGACAGGTATAAGGATAAAAGCGTAAGTAAATATAGATTTAGAATCATTACAAAAGCGAAACAGTTCTTTTTGTATAAAGATATTTATTTTGCAAGAGATAAAGAAGTTGAGATCCCCAAAGATTTACAAAAGCGAATTGTGGAAGTAATTGAACAATGGGTAGATGAAAAAGAACAGGAATTGAAAAATATATAAGGCGGGAGAATGATGAATAATACAGAGCTTATAGAGCGTTTGGTGGAACTGGAACGCTCAATGGTTGAAAAAAGAGATGTTGATGTAAAAGCATTTGAGGAGAAACAAAAGCGAGAGCTTGTAGATTACGAGCTTAAGAAAACATGGGAATCAAACGGATATAGTCAGGCATTAGTAGATGTCAGAGATATTTTGAGAGGAGAATCACAAAACGACGAAGGGATTGAGGACGATGCTTATTAAATTAATATATAAAATCCTGAAAAAACTTATTGATAATTGCGATAAATTCTACTTGGAGGAAACAGATCCGGACGTGATAGAGGCGAAAGAACTTCTTGGTAGAGTGGAAAAAGCTATGAAAGCAAAAGGAGATGATGCTAATGCACATCAGTAAATGCCAGCGCCTCGATGCCATATCAGACCGTGACCAGATGGCTGAGCGTGAACCTTGTGAGCACGCGAAGAGGTTTATGAAGAGACCGGTGTATTATGGAGTGCTAGGATATCTGAGGCAGAAGAATATTGATACAGGGGAGGAGATAGGACGTGGACAAGAATGTTCTGATCCAGTACGTGGAGATGAAGGAAGAAATAAAAGATCTGAGGAGACGGATTCATGAGAACGAGAGAGAACTAGCAAAGCTGGAGAACATGATTGTCACGGACTCTGTGACTAGAGGTAAGCGAGGAAAGAAGCCACTCGGAACAGTCAAGATCACGGGCAGACCGACAGCAGCTATTGCACTAAAGCAGAAGTTGTTGAAGAAACGAAATGACAGGCTGACGGCTCTGGAAGCGGAGCTGTTGGAGCTTACGAACCAGGCAGAGGAGTACATAGAGACAATACCGAAGAGCGAGCTGAGGATTATATTTCGGCTGTATTACATCGATGACCTGACCTGGTATCAAGTAGCATTGAAGATGAACCAGAAATTCCCGAAGAGGAGGATTAAGTACACAGAGGATAATTGTCGGATGCGACATAACAGATTTTTAGAAAAATTAGAATAAATGTTCGGCAATGTTCGCTTAAAAAGTGCTAGAGTATAAACTGAACTTAGTGAAAAGACAGTTTTCCACGTTGAGTTCACTTCCTCAAAATACATAAAACCCAGAAGGGACGGCTTGGCAACAGGTCGTTCTTTTGTTGCACAATGTCGTATTTTAAGATATTATGAGGGTAGTTTTTTGTATGTATAGAGGAGGTAGAAAAATGAATATAGAGATTTGTATTAATACTAATAATTATAGCGGTAAAGATGTCCAAATAGATTTAAAAGATATTATGGATTTTACAAGAAACATGTATGTTGAAGGGAATTGTGAAGCTGTAGTAAAATTTGAATGTATGCCGGCGGCAGTCTATCCAGATTTAATACAAGTTGTACTAAAAAATATGGACCAGGGACTTCAAATTATAGGAGATATTCTTACTCTCAAAGAACTTTTAAAAATAATTTTAGAGTTTTTGAAAAAATGTATTGGGTACGAGAAAGAAGTTGTGCTTGATGATAATAATGGGGATATTATTGAAATTACAGACGAAACTACAGATGAGGAGTTACAAGGGAAAATCTTAGCAATGTTAATAGAACAAGAAAGAAAAACAGGAAAAGATATTTCAAAAATTATAGATAATAAATAAAACTAATTGAATTAGGCACCCTCCGGGTGCCTTTATAATGCAATAAAACAGGAAAGAGAGAGGTGGTGACGTGTCAGATGTAAAGGAGCAGATAAAAAATGATTATTTATCCGGTGCCCCTCCGAAGAAATTGTCGGAGAAGTACGACACCAGTTTGAATACAATAAAGAGCTGGATTAAGCGTTACGGCTGGTCAAAGCTCAAGAAAGAACGGGGTGCACCTTCTAAGGCTGAGGGTGCACCCTCTGCTGTACCTGTAAAAAGAAAACGGGGAGGACAGCCAGGGAACAAGAATGCAACAGGTCCACCGGGAAATAAACACGCAGAGAAGTTTGGGTTCTTCTCCAAGCACCTTCCGGAGGAAACATTATCCATTATTCGGGAGATGCCGGAAGATCCGTTAGATGTCCTGTGGGATCAGATACAGATTGCTTATGCTGCTATTATCCGGGCGCAGAAGATCATGTATGTCCGTGATCAGAATGACAAAACTAAGGAAATGACCTTGGATGGAAGTGAAGCTACCGGATATGAAGTGCAGCAAGCCTGGGATAAACAGGCGAACTTCTTAGCAGCTCAAGCTAGAGCTCAGAAGACTCTTGAGGGTATGATCAACAGGTATGAGGATCTGCTGCATAAGAACTGGGACCTTGCTACGGAAGAACAGAGAGCTAGAATCGAGCAGATTAAGGCTAATACAGACAGGTTAAAATCTGGCGGAAATGATGATGGAGAGGACGGTGTGGTGATTGTCAACGACGCGCCAACAGGTGAAGATATCGGACATTGTGATACCGAAGTATCTGGCGATATTCAACAACAGGAAAGTTAAGCACATCATCCTGACTTCCGGACGTGCCGGTACGAAATCCAGCTATGCAGCCATTCGGACAGATTATCAGGTTGTATCAGATCCGCATGGTTCTGCAGTTGTTCTTCGTAAACACCACAATAAGCTACGGAAGACTGTGTACAAAGAAATGATTCGAGGAATCAACCGCCTCGGTATTTCCAAGAAAAAATTTGCGATTACAAAGTCTCCAATGGAGATTACGTACAAAAAGTATGGCACTACCATTTATTTTTCCGGTTCAGATGGCATTGACGATACCAAGGGTATTATCGATGAAGATAAACCAATCAAGCTGGTAGTGTTGGATGAGCTGACGGAGTTCTTCGACGATGGCGAAGGCGAGGATGAGCTGAGCAATATCGAAGCGACATTTGTCCGAGGTAACAGTAGCGGATTCCAAATGATTTATTTGTATAATCCTCCGAAGAATCCAAATGCACCAATCAATCAGTGGTGCAAGAAGATGGAGAAACGTGAGGATTGTATTCATATCCACACGGATTACAGAGATGTTCCGGTCAGCTGGCTTGGACAGGCACTGGTTGATTCTGCAGAAGCTATGAAGCGGGCAGATGAAAAGATGTACCGCTGGGTATGGCTTGGACAGGCAGTCGGTGTAGATGAGCTTATCTATTACATGTTTGGAGACCGGCACAGACAGAAGCCTGATTTGAACAGAAGATATGACAGAATTTATATTGGCGGAGATTATGGTCAACAGAATGCGACGACATTTGAAGCATTTGGACTTGATACGTATCGAAAGAAATTTCCAGGACTGGGAGAGTATTACCACAGTGGACGGGAATCCGGAAGGCAGAAGAGTCCGTCAGAATATGCACAAGACTTGGTTGAGTTCATGAATGAATTGCATGAACAGTATGACAACCGGGTCTTTTATATTTTCCTTGATCCATCTGCAAAAGGACTGGCAGAGGAAGTCAGGCGAGCAGTCAGAGCAGTGAGCCTGGATTATCAGGTATTTCTAAGAGATGCTGAAAATGATGTGGCACTTGGAATCAGCCGTGTGCAGAAGGTGTTAAGTTTTGACATTATGAGCATAGCGCCCAAACAGGAATATGCAGTAAGTGAGTTCGGTACTTATGAGTACGACAAGAAATCCATTGAAAAGGGCAAGGAAGTACCTGTAAAAGAAGATGACCATTGTATGGACGCAATCCGATATTGTGTTATGGGAGCTTGGAAGAGGTTAAAATATTGGTTGCCAAAAGACGAAACGGAAGAAATAGATGTATGTGATATTAGCAGGAAGGAGGTAGAGGACGATGAATATCTTTAATTATTTCAAAAAAGCTGAAATCGATACAGTAGATGCATCATTTTACCGGAAGATAGCAGAGTGGGTATCCTGGTATGAAGGAAATGTCAGAAATTTCTCTTTTTACAAGGTGTATGGCGGTCGTGGAACATATAAGCGCTGCCGGAGAAAGAGCATGGGAATGGCAAAGAAACTGAGTGAAGATATTGCTGATCTCCTGCTCAATGAAAGAGTTACAATTACTCTGGACGATGAGGCTACTCATAATTTTGTGCATCAGATCCTTGATGATAATCGTTTTCTTGTTATGGGAAATGATTACCAGGAACGGAAAGCATTCACCGGGACGGTCGCATATATCCCGTATTTGGACAACGCTGAGATTACAGAGGACGGGACAGTGATTTCCGGAAAAATCAGCATCAATTATGTGGACGCACCAAACATTTTCCCAGTCAGTTGGAACAACGGCAAGGTAACGGAGTGCATTTTCGCTTTTCCACACACAATAGCGAGAAAGAAATATGTCCAGTTGCAGTCGCATCTCTTAGAGAATGGTGAATATGTAATTAAAAACACAGTGTTACGGTGTGATTCTGGAAGCCAGGAGGGTACGGAGTTACCTGAGAAAGAGTGGAAACAGTTAAAACCATTCAAGGAGCTTGCAAAAGAAGCAAGAACGGGATCCAGCGAGGCGCAGTTCGTGATTGACAGGCTGAACATTACGAACAATGCTGATAAAAACAATCCGATGGGTGTTGCAATCTTCGCAAATGCAATTGATACGCTCAAGAAGTTGGATATTGAGTATGATTCATATTGCAATGAATTCGAGCTTGGCAGAAAGCGTATTTTTGTACGCCCGGAGATGTTGACTAATGCAGATGGTACACCAGCATTTGATCCGGACGACAGTGTATTTTATGCACTGCCAGAGGATGATGCAAATGGAGAAGGCCTTCTGAAAGAAATTGATATGTCTCTCCGGGCAGAGCAGCACAGCAAGGCAATCAATGATGATCTGAATTATCTGTCGCTAAAATGTGGATTTGGTACAGACCGATATCAGTTCGGGGCGACTGGAGCTAAGACAGCCACAGAGATTATTTCGGAAAACTCAGATATGTATCGAATGATTAAGAAGCATGAAATACTTTTGGAAGATGCTCTGAGGCAGTTGATTCAAATTATAATCCGTCTGGGAATGATACTGGGGAATACACTGAATCCTGAATGCGAAATCACCATTGACTTTGATGATTCAATTATTGAGGACAAAGAGACAGAGCGGAGCAGAGACAGACAAGATGTCAGTATGGGAGTCATGAGTCTGGCAGAGTACCGTGCTAAATGGTATGGAGAATCAGAAGAAGATGCTGCTAAGAATCTCCCGGAACAAAATCAGGTGATGGAGTAATATGAAAGATGATTACAAGAATAAGTTTGCAAGTAAGATCGCTGCGAGGTATCAGGATTTGGAAGAGCGTATCATGCAGGATATTGTTCGGAGGATTATGAAAGCTGGTGAAATAACCAGTACTGCAGATTGGCAGATTAACCGGTTACGGATTTTAGGATATTCTTCGGAGGATATTGAACAGGAGATAAAGAAGACGCTCAATGCTTCTTATCCGGAAATGTTTGAGTTATACGACAAGGTGATCAACTGGGAATATGTCCGGAATAAGGGTATATATGAACAGATTAACGCCGAGTACATACCATTCGAAGAGAACGGACAGCTCAAGCAGATTACAGAAGCAATCATTGACCAGAGTTTTGATGATTTGAAGAATGTGACCAACTCCCTTGGCTTCTACCTGGACTACGGCAATGGTAAGAAGGTATTGACGCCACTTTCTCAAGTGTATACCAAATACCTTGATGCAGCATGTTACGATATTGTAACTGGTGCATTCGATTACAATATCGTGCTGCGTAGAGTTGTGACACAGCTCACCAACAGCGGACTCCGGCAGATTGATTATTCTTCCGGGAGAGCCAACCGGGTTGATGTAGCCGCAAGGAGAGCGGTCATGAGTGCAGTCAGTCAGATTACCGGAAAGATATCTGAGTACAACGCACAGAAGCTTGGTACAGAGTATTTTGAAGTGGAGTGGCATGCGGGAGCACGTCCGACTCATGCAGTGTGGCAGGGACGTGTCTGGTCGAAAGAGCAGTTGTATTCAGTCTGTGGACTAGGTACCGTGACCGGACTTCTGGGAGCTAACTGCTCCCATACTTATCATTTGTTCTTTCCAGGATTATCCGAACGTAACTGGACGGATGATTGGTTGGAAGAGCAGAACCGAAAAGAAAATGAACCAAGAGAGTTCCTAGGTAAAGAATATACTTTGTATGAAGCCAAGCAGAGACAGCGTCAGATGGAGACAGCCATGAGAGCACAGCGGGAGAAAGTCAAATTATTGCAGGCTGGTGGTGCTGATCAGGACGAAATCATTCTACACAAGGCGAAGTATCAAGGACAGCTCAACGAGTATTCTAGATTTTGCCGGAAGATGAGCCTCACAGAAGAGCGTGAACGTATCTATCTGGATATGCGTGGAAGGGTTGCGACGAACAATAAGACGCAGAACGCCATGTTTCATCCGGAAATGATTAAAAATGCAACCAAAGATATAGCTCAGTACAAGAGATACAAAGAAGTTCTTGGAGATTCTGTTGGTTCACTTGCTAAGTTCGGGCGGGTGAAATATAATGATAGTGAACAGTGGGAAAAGCTTCAAAATAGATTTTCCACATATCTTGAGATTGACAAGAAAGATTGGACCGAAGAATTCAAGAACGCGTCCAAACAGGCATATGATAGATTCACAAAAGAGAATATTACAATGTCTGTACACGCACTTAGTCGGCTCCCTCGATTAAATAAGCCTGGATTGCCGGAAGTGTCAGAAGAAATGCTGATAAAAATAATTAGAGGTGAGCCTAATTATGCAGAGGGAGAAGATAGGCAAATCTATTTTATTCAAGAATTACAGTTGTTAATTGTGAGAAATAAAGGAACTGGAGATATTGTATCTGTTGTGAGAAGAAACAATCCGAAGGAGGTATGGAAAAATGTTTGAGAAAATAATGAATTATATTAAAGATTTTTTGGAAAATACTCCAGAGGATATCTATGATTTTTCTTGTGAACTGG
>OGWV01000808.1_pt1 | contig 19607 bp, 18 predicted proteins | sample 1576081 | NCBI WGS metagenome assembly OGWV01 (sample SAMEA3541541, study PRJEB24748) | human gut metagenome | biome: human gut; feature: human-associated habitat; material: faeces | place: China | collected 2012 | reverse complement strand
CTAAATTATCTATATCTGGGTTTCTACTACTAAAAGGTATTCTAGAGTCTAAAAGTTCTACAACAACATCAACTAGCTTTAAGTTATTTCTAACTAAATCTCTAGTTTTCTTCATATGACCTGGATACCAGTTTATATGTAAATTATCATCTCTTAGATAATCATCATAATTTTCTCCCATTCTGTCTCCTCTTGCCATGATTATCACTCCTTTATGTAAATTATTTATTCTTTCTTATTTCAATTTATACATTATATTATAATCTTTTTTAAGTATTTAATATAATACTTCTATTATTTCTATAATATAAATTTTTAATCTATTCATCGATATTATATTTAAAGTAATAATATCAATATATGTAAAAAGGACTGATAAAATCAGTCCTTTATTTTATAGTAAAGTTTAATTATCTAGCTTCTTTTATCTTAGCAGCTTTACCTACTCTACCTCTTAAGTAGTTTAGTTTAGCTCTTCTTACTTTACCTTTTCTAGTTACTTCTATCTTTTCTATTCTTGGAGAATGTACTGGGAAAGTTCTTTCTACACCAACGTTGAAAGATATTTTTCTAACTGTGAAAGTTTCTTGTATTCCTCCACCTTGTCTCTTAAGAACAACACCTTCGAATACTTGTATTCTTTCTCTCTTACCTTCAACTATTTTAACGTGAACTCTTACTGTGTCCCCAGGTCCAAAGTTAGGAACTTCTTTCTTTAATTGTTCTTGTCCTAATGCTCTTACTAATTCGTTCATTATTCTTCCTCCTAGTATCATAGACATTCTTAATTACCTCCTACGTGTAAAAAGAGGAATGCCCGTTTATTTTTTCAACATTTAAAATTATACTATATATATTGTTTATTTACAAGCTTTTTTGTACAAATCTGGTCTTCTTTCTTTGGTAATTTTTATCGACTCTTCATATCTCCATTTATCGATATTCTTATGATTTCCAGATAGTAAAACTGATGGAACTCTAAATGGTGACCTGCTGGTTTATAACCGAGTGCTGGGAACAGCATTCGAGCTGTCCTCCATGGGCATCCGTGTAGATCCTGCGGCACTGGACCGCCAGCTGACCCTTTCCGGCTGTGAAAACCGCCGTACATTGCCCTTCCACCGGATGCTGCTGGCCGGAAAGCTGCCGCTGACCATTGGTGGCGGTATTGGCCAATCAAGACTGTGCATGTTCCTGATGGGGACCGCCCATATCGGTGAGGTGCAGTCTTCGGTGTGGGATGACGATACCACGCAGAAATGCGAAGCCGCGGGTATTATCCTGCTGTAAGTTCTTTAATAAAAAGACCGTCCGGTTTTGTGCCGGGCGGTTTTTGGCATTCCACTTTGTGCAGATACAAAAAGAGGGCACCTTGTGGGTGCTCTCTTTTTGTGAGAAAATATATTTAGGGAAAAACATTGAGGGGACGAAGATATTATTTAGCGAGGGTGGTAATGAGGTTATACAGGGCACGAATGGCCAGACCCAAGGTAGCTACAGCAGCAATGCCGCCCAGTACATTACGAATGACAGAGTTGGTGTAGTTGCCCAGCAGTTTTTTGCTATTGGCAATGACCAGCAGCAGAATAGCGATAAAGGGGAGAATGAAACCGCTGATGGCCTGGGCCGCTACGATGATGGCAGCGGGGGAGGTATTTACCATGGCCAGCACGGTGCCAAATACGATAACGATGATCGCCAGCAGCTTGGCCTTGGTGCAGGAGGAACCGCCCTCCCAGTGGAACAGGGCGCTGAAGATGGTCTTGAAGGTGAAGCCGACTGCGATAGCAGAGGACAGACCGGCGGCCAGCAGGCCGATATCGCCTACCACACGGGCCCAGGAACCCAGTACCGGCTCCAGAGATTTAGTGAAGGTCAGGGCGCCATTGACGGAAGTGCCGGTCCCATACAGCACAGTGCCACTAGTGATAAGGATAGAAGCAGTGATGATAATACCGATAATGATGTTGAAACGAATGTCAAAACGGGCATCGGGCAGCTCCTCAATGGAAGTGTACTTGCCCTGAGAGGTGATGGAGTGCAGGATGAGGTTCATGCCGATAAGGGTGGTACCGATGAGCGCCATGGTATTCATCAGGCCGCCTTCGGGAACAACAGGAACCAAACCGGTTACGACTTGGCCCAGGTTGGGGGCAACAGCAATAGCGGTAACAAGGAACAGAACACCCATGACGCTGACGAATACCTGCATGATGGTCTCCAAGACCTTATTGGAGGCTAAGGCGGCGATAAGGGCGATAACGCCGATGATGAGAGCGGAGACCCACTGGGGCATACCAGTGATATCCTGCAGACCGGCGGAGGCGCCGATCTCATTGCCAGACTGGAACGCGAAGCAGGAGATACCGACGGCTAAGCCGACAAATATCTGGACAAACAGGCGCCAGCCGCGGCTTTCGGGCTTCAGGGCGATGGCTGCATCGATGACATTCTTGTGAGAAGCGATGGCGATGCGGGAGGACATTTCCATGAGGACGATGAGGGCGATGCCGGAGAAGACAACGGCCCACAGCAGAGCATACTGGAACTTAACGCCCACCAGGGTAGCGGTGGTAATGGTGCCAGGGCCAATGAATGCGCTGGTAATAATAGCGGCAGGCCCCATATTTTTCAGCTTTTGCATAAAAGTCTTTTTTTCCATTAGAGTTTACCTCCTAAGTGAACTTCAGATCACATTTTGGTTAAGTGCTTGTTGGCACAGGACCTGCGCCCCTCACGCACGGTCTATGCCGACTTGCACTTTTAGCAGATTTGAACGGTAGAACTTATTTGGTTTGGTTGAGACTCAACTTTCAAGGCGATTATACCAACTTGATAAGGCATTAACAATGGTTCTGTGCACGAAATATCGCCTATAGTGGTGGGCAATCTGCACAATCAATTGAAGTTTGTTAAAGAAGAATCAAAGAAATGCGGAAGAATTTTGTTGATGCTGCATATTGTTTCCTCTATCGCCACAAATAATTTGGCGAATTTATTGCCGACTAATAGAAAATGGAGACTTTGTAGTGCTGTGCTAAGATAAATAATGAAATGGCCTGTTGTGCACCATGCATATTCCAAATCGTTTTTTTTAGATACCGGAAACGATGACGAAAAGCCAGGAAAGTGGCACAATGAAAAAGCAAACCAGCCCAAGTATAAGTGGGCTGCCCCTCCCCGGCACCCCTCCGCCGCGGTAATGCGACTAAATACGAAAGAAATTGGTGAATGATATGGAAAGAATAGAACAAGCCAATAAGGAAGCGCTGCGGCGCATCCTCAGTGGAGAACCGGAACTCATTGATGTGTGCCCGGCCGGGGAACTGATCCCTGAGCTGGACGACCATTCCATCGGCCATGCGGGCCCGCCCATTGCCTGGGAAGAGATGTGCGGCCCGATGCAGGGTGCTATTATGGGGGCCGCGGTATATGAAGGGATGGCTTCCACCCTGGAGGAGGCAGCCAAGATGGCCGCTTCCGGTAAGATTCATTTTATCTCCAATCACAGTATGCACTGTGTAGGCCCCATGACTGGTATGATTACCCGTTCCATGCCACTGTGGGTGGTTCGTAATAAGACCTTCGGCAATTACGCCTACAGCACCTTTAACGAAGGAATCGGCAAGGTCATGCGCTTTGGCGCTAACTCCACGGAGGTTATTGACCGCCTGCGCTGGATCCAGAATGATTTGGGCCCTGCTATGAAGAGAGCTCTCCAGGAATCCGGCCCGATTTCCCTCAAGCTCATTATTTCTCGTGCGTTGGCGATGGGTGATGAGATGCATCAGCGCAATGTGGCGGCATCCTCGTTGCTTACCCGTGAACTGGCCCCTTACCTTGCCAATGTGGTGGAGGACCCGGCCAAGCGCTTTAAGATTCTTAGCTTCCTTTCCACCAACGATCAGTTCTTCCTGAACCTCGCCATGGCGGCGGGCAAGGCAACCATGGATCCCGTTCGTGACATTCCTCATTGCAGCGTAGTGACAGCCATGAGCCGCAACGGAACTAACTTTGGAATTCAGGTCAGCGCGCTGGGTGACCGCTGGTTCCAGGCGCCCGCCTGTATGCCGGTCGGCCTCTATTTCCCCGGTTATTCCGAAGCGGATGCCAACCCCGATATGGGCGACAGTGCCATCTGTGAGACCTTTGGAATCGGTGGCTTTGCCATGGCATCCTCTCCCGCGGTGGTGCGCTTTGTCGGCGCCGGAAATATCAGCAGCGCCATGAAGTATTCCCGCGATATGATGGAGATCACCATTGGGGAAAACGATGCCTATGTGATGCCGACCATGGACTTTACCGGTACCGGCACAGGCATTGATATCCGCAAGGTTATTGAAACGGGTATTCTGCCTGTCATCAATACTGGTATGGCGCACAAAAAGCCTGGTGTAGGGCAGGTGGGTGCGGGTGTCGTTAAGCCTCCTATGGAGTGCTTTGAACAGGCCCTGTATGCGCTGGCCGAGTACGAAGGGGTAACCGAAGAATAATCGCAACAGATAGTTAATAAAGGAGATAACCATGAGCGATCTGAAGGAAATGATCCGGCAGGCCAATGAAGTTGCCGTCAATAAAATGAAGAATGCCCAGCCCTACTGGGTCGATATCAAGCCCGCCCATGAGGTGCTGGGAATTGACAAGTACACCCTGCTGCATGCAGGCCCACCCATTGCGTGGGAGGAGATGTGCGGCCCCATGCGCGGAGCCATTGTTGCCGTACTGAAATATGAAGGCCTGGCGGAAAATGATGAAGAAGCCCTTGCGCTGGCAGGCAGCGGTAAGATAAAATATGAACCGTGCCACCACCACAATGCCGTAGGTCCCATGACGGGTGTGACCTCCTATTCCATGCCGATGATCTGCGTGTTGAATAAGGAGAACGGCAATTATGCCTATTCCACCATCAATGAGGGCACCGGCAAGGGCATCCGCTTTGGCAGCTGCGGCCAGGATACCGTAGACCAGCTGGTGTGGCTGGAAAAGGTGCTGGGCCCGGCGCTGAAGGATGTTGTCCACACCATGGGCGGGATTAACCTAAAGATGATCATTTCTCAGGCGCTGGCCATGGGGGATGAGCTGCATATGCGCAATAATGCCGCTACCAATCTGTTTGTAAAGACCATAGCGGAAACGCTGTGCGAGGTGGTAGAAAGCCGTGCGGCGCTTACCCAGATTATGCACTTCCTGACCTGGAACAATGACCAGTTTTTCCTCAACTTTGCCATGGCGGCCAATAAGGCCTGCGCCGATGCGGCACATGGCATCGAGCATTCCACCATGGTGACCGCGATGGCCCGCAACGGCGTCAATATCGGCATCCGGGTGAGCGGCCTGGGCGACCGCTGGTTTACCGCTCCCGCAGCGGATGTGGCAGGTGCTTATTTCCCGGGCTATTCCGCGGAGGACGCCAATAAGGACATCGGTGACAGCGCCATTATGGAAACCGGCGGCATTGGCGGCATGGCCATCGCTACTGCCCCTGCCATTGTTCGCTTCCTGGGTGCTGGCAAGTACCAGGACGCTGTGAACTACACCAACAACATGTACGAAATCACCCTTTCGGAGCAGGATCAGTATGCCATGCCGGATATGGATTTCCGTGGTTCGCCCATCGGTATCGATATTCTCAAAGTAGTGGAAACCGGTATTTCCCCCATCATCAATACCGCTATTGCCTGTAAACGCCCCGGCGTTGGTATGATCGGTGCCGGTATTTCTAAGGCACCGCTGGAAATGTTCGAAGAGGCGATGGTTGCCTTTGGTGAAGCGCACGGCCTGCAATAATAACAAAGAGTTTGATTAGCCGGCAGGCGTCGGGCCCCTATGGGGAACCGACACCTGCTGTGCTATGCTTTAATAAAGAGAAAGAACGGAGTATACTATGGAACTCAGTCCAATCCTATTATGCCTGCTGGCAGCAGTGCCGGTACTGTTGCTCATTATTCTGCTGGTGGGCTGCAAGTGGAGCGTGGGCCGCGCGGCGGTCGTTTCGGTCGCCGTAGATGCTGTAATTGCTCTATCTGCATTTGGGGCGCATCCGCTGCAAATTCTGGTCAGCGCCGCCAAGGGCGCATGGAGTTCACTCAGCATTATTCTCATCATCTGTCCGGCAATCCTTATGTACAATATTGTCCGGGAGGCTGGCGCATTTCGTGTCATTCGTGCGGGGATTCAGCAGGCCACCCCCAATAAGCTTCTGCAAATTCTCATCATCGGCTACACATTTTCGGCATTTTTGCAGGGGATCACCGGCTTCGGCGTACCGGTGGCGATCTGCGCGCCGCTCCTCATCGAAATAGGTGTTTCTCCGCTCTGGGCGCTTGCTATTGCCCCTTTGGGCGAGGCGTGGGGCAACACCTTCGGTACGCTCAGCGCTGCATGGGATGCGCTGGCGGCGCAGGCGGGCTTGACCGAAGCCATGCCCCTTTACTGGCAAAGCGCTTTGTGGACCGCTGCGCTGCTCTTCGCAATGAATCTTGTTTCCGGATTACTGGTCTGCTGGTTTTACGGCAGGGGCGCAGCACTTCGCCGCGGATTGCCCGCTGTACTGGTGCTCAGTCTGGTGCAGGGCGGCGGGGAACTGCTGATGAGTCAGGTCAATACCACACTCTGCTGCTTTATTCCCTGCTGTCTGGCTTTGGTGGTATCGCTTCTTTTGGGGCGGCTTCCACTTTACAATACACCGTGGGAGCTGGAAAACAGCCGTGCCATGGAGCCGTCGCGCGGAACGCTTTTGTCGGAACAGGCGCCGCAGGGCATGGGGATCCTGCACGCCTTTTCCCCTTACCTTGTCATGACGGCCTTTTCACTGGTCTGCCTGCTCATTCCTTCGGTCAAGCGGGCGTTGGCGGGTGTTTCCGTTTCGCTTAGTATCCCCGCTATTACCAGCGGTGGGGTGGAGGTCACCGAAGCTATTGCCGGTTTTTCACCGCTCAGCCTCACCAACGCGGGTGTGTTCCTATTTTTGGCGGCAGGCTTCGGGTTCTTCTATTTTCGGCGTCGGGGCTGGCTTACAGCGGGCAGCGGGCAGCAGATCCTGCGGGACAGCCTGAAAAAAGCATGGCCCTCCTCTGTTTCGGTTATGGTGTTTCTGGTGCTTGCCAATATTATGAGCGGCACCGGCCAAACCGCTGCCTTGGCGGGTGGATTTTCCGCGGTATTTGGGCCGTACTATGCGGCGCTGGCAGCGCTGGTGGGAATGCTCGGCTCCTTTATCACCGGCTCCAATATGTCCAGCAATATCCTGTTTGGCAGCTTCCAGATGACGACGGCAGAACTGGTGGGCTTGCAGCCTGCCCCTATTCTGGCGGCACAGACCGTGGGCGGCAGCGCCGGCAGCCTCATCAGCCCCAGCAAAATCGTTCTAGGAGCTACAACAGCCGGCCATCCGGAAATGGTTGGTGCTATCATCAGAAAGCTGCTGCCGGTGGCACTGCTGTTCTCGCTCACCTCCGGTGCGGTAGTATTGCTTAGCGGACTGATACTGGGTTAAAAAAATATTGGTATACAAAAAAGACTGTGGGTATGATATACTTAACTTATATCATGTCCACGGTCTTTTTATAGGAGGGGGATATCATGTATACCATCGGTTCATTCCTGCGGGAAGAGGAACTGACCGGATTAAAGCTTATGACGGATACCGCCGATCTGCAGGCGGAAATCACCAATATCAATATTATCGATAATCCCGATTCCTACGATTGGCTTTCCTCCGGGGATTTTTTGCTGACCACCGGCTATTTTCTTCGGGATGATGAGGCTATGCAGCGGCAGCTTGTATGGGAGCTTTCGGAACTGGGTTGTGTGGGGCTGGCCATTAAAACCCGCCGCTATTTGGATGTGATTCCGGAGGCGATGCTGGAGGAAGCGAACCGGCTGGGCTTCCCGCTCATCAATATCCCAGTCCAGTATCCTCTCAGCAAGATCTGCAAGGTGGTGTTTGGCCGGCTTTCCGGCGGTGGGGTGGAAAAGGCCGACCGCTTTGTTTCGCTTTATCATTCCATCACCGAGAGCATGCTGGAGGCAGATGGCGTTTTCCGGATGCTGGGCGTCCTTAGCGACTTTATCGGTAATGCGGTGCTGCTGCTGGGTGCCAAGTGGGAGCTGATGGCCTATGCCGAAAATGCTGGAAACCCAATGCCGCTTTCGCGGTATCTCCCACTGCAAAAGGGGGAGGTTATTTTCCCAGAGAGCATTACCGGCAATATGCCTTCGGATTTTTCCAAATATGCCAAGGCCATCAAACGGGTCTTTTCCGCTGGGCAGGAGCGTGCGGTCTGCCGTATACTGCCGGTTTCCGGCGGCAATGCCCTGTTTGGTTACTTGGTGGTGTGGGAGACCGGCCGCAAAATGCAATCGGTGGAATATCTGGCCTTGGAGATCGCGGCCTCTTCCTTGGCGCTGGAGCGCTTCCGCACCCGCCAGATCGAGGAGATCCGGATGCATATCCGGCAGGACTTCTTTGACGATTTGCTCAGCGGCAAGCTCCATTCTGCCGAGGAGGTGGGCAGCATTGCCGGGATGCACAATATGGACGCCGAGGGGACCTATCTCTGCATGGTCACTAAGCTGGACAGCGCCGCCCGCGGGACCGAAAACTATGTGGAAATGCAGGATGCCTTCCTGCGCATCAAGGACCGTATGATCGCCCAGATCGGGGAACTTTCCCGCGAGGAGGGCCGCAGCTGCATCTCTATTCATCGTGGCAGCCTTATTATCACCTTTCTGCGCATTGTCCATACCGAACCGGACCAGCGCATTAGTGAGGAAAATCGGCGGTTTATCCAGCGGCTTTACCACCGTCTGCATGCCATCACACAGCAGTATGTCCTCAATATCGGTGTGGGGGAGCCGACCGCCCGTCTTATCAATGTGCGCCGCAGCTTTACCCAGGCGCAGGAGGCTATCCGGGTCTCCGGCAATTTGCGCAGCGTGGCAGGGGTGCATTTTTACGAGGACCTCATCATCTATCAGCTGCTTAGCAGCGGAGTGGAAAATGAAAAATCCGCCGAGCTTTATACGCTGTCTATCCGCAGTCTGGTAGAGTATGATAAACAGAACGCGACCAACATGGTGGAAACGCTGGACTGTTACTTTGCCTGCAACTGTAATGTTAGCGAAACAGCCAAAGCCCTCTTCATCCATCGCAACACCCTCATTTACCGCATTGATAAGATCAAATCTATTCTGGGGAGGGATCTCAAAGATTCCGAAGAGCGTCTGCTGCTGCAGCTGGGCCTGCGGGTCTATCAGGTGCGGCAGATTCGTGAAGCGGCCGCCAATTCTTGAGCTTGACCGCGGGAATGTTTTTCTCTCTACTGCCATACAAAAGAGCAGGAGGGGGAGTTTGCATGAAAAGATGGATGACCCTGCTGCTGGGGTGCCTGCTGCTGTGCACCGCCTGTGGAAAAAAGGAACTGTTAGGATCCATTGCACTGCGGGAAGATACCAACCCGGAGCAGATGATAGAAGAGCTTTCCCAGCGGTATGATTTGCCGGAAAGTATGCTGCTGGAATCTGCCGCGGACCTGGCAGCACTGCTGCAAATAAAGGAAAAGTACCTGCTGTTGGGTTGTGGGCGTATTGCAGCCCCGGAGGACAACCCACAGCAAATACTATTGGCGCAGGCGGCCCCGGGCAAAACGGAAAAGGTGACTGCCACCCTGCAAAAGCGTCTGGAGACAGTACAGCGGGCATTTCCCGGGTATCCTTCGGCGCAGGCCGGACGGGTCATTACAGCAGGGGATTATGCTCTTTTGGTCATCGTCACCGCCGATGATATGGATACTGTGCAGCAGGAGATTATGGATTATTTTATCGGAGGGAAATAGCAAGAAAAAATGGTTGCACACGAACTTAAATTCGTGTATAATATCTTAGTAGGCCATGACAGGTCGTGCAAAGGCAGCCTTTGTCATGCGGAAATCTGGTCCTGTGCGACGCAGTGCTGTGAACCATGTCAGGCGGGGAACCGAGCAGCATTAAGCAGTATTTGCGGGTGCCGCAGCCAACCGGGTTTCCGTATGATAAAGGCTGTCTTTTATTATAGTGGGGGAGGGGAAAACAGAATGTATCAGGCACTTTACCGCAAGTGGCGTCCCCGCACCTTTGAGGAAGTGGTGGGGCAGGAGCATATCACCACCACGCTGAAAAACGAGATGCTCCAGGGCAAGCCTGCCCATGCGTATCTGCTGATGGGCAGCCGTGGCACCGGCAAAACCACCTGCGCCAAGCTCATCGCCAAGGCGGTGAACTGCCGCAACCCGGTGGATGGCAGCCCCTGCGGCCAATGTGACTGCTGCCGCGGCGTGGATAACGGCAGCCTGGTGGATGTAGTGGAGATTGATGCCGCCAGCAATAACGGCGTGGATAATATCCGTGACCTGCGGGAGGAAGCCGTTTTTCTGCCCAATATCGCCAAATACCGCGTTTATATTATCGATGAGGCGCATATGCTTTCCGTCGGGGCGGTCAATGCCCTGCTCAAGATTATGGAGGAGCCGCCGGAGCATGTGATCTTCATTCTGGCTACCACCGAAGTACACAAAATTCCTGCCACTATTCAGTCCCGCTGTCAGCGGTTTGATTTTAAGCGTATTGCGCCGGAGGTCATCCGGGATAGGCTGCTTTTCATTGCCGGGCAGGAGGACATGACCTTGACGGAAGAAGCCGCGGCTCTCATTGCCCGTATTGCCGATGGCGGTATGCGTGATGCCCTTTCTCTCCTTGATCTTTGCTGGGCACACGCCCATGATATCACCGTGGAGGCCGTCAGCGAAGCGGCCGGGCTTGTGGGGCAGGATTATCTTTTTGAGATCGCCGATGCTGCCGCGACGGGGGATTTTACAGGCGCAATGGATGCCATGGAGCGCCTGGCCGGACAGGCTGTAGAATATGACCGCCTGTGCAGTCAATTGATCAACCATTACCGCAACCTGTTGGTGGCAGCTACCGCTCGCGATCCCGAACAACTTATTGTCTGCCTGCCACAGACGCTGGAACAGTATAAAAAGCAGGCGGCCTCCTTTACCCCGGCCGCGCTGATGGATGCCATCAGAACGCTGCAGGATACCCAGGCCGCTATGGCCCGCAGCACCAGCCGCCGTGCCGAGATGGAATTGGCCCTCTTAAAGCTCAGCGACCGGCGGGTAAGCCCCAGCCGGGAAGCGCTGGTCGCCCGCATCGAGGAGCTGGAAGCCAAGCTCAACCGGTTGTTGGCGGAGGGAATCCGCCCCGCTCCGGCCCCGGCGCAGCAGCCAACTGCCGGAGGAATGTTCCAGCCACAACAAGAGGAACCGGCCGAACCGGAGCAGGTAGCGCTGCCAGGCATGGAGCCGCCCCCGCAGCAGGAGGAAGCAGCCCCACCGGCTGCAAAGCCTGCCGCTACCCCGGTGGAGCCAATGCCGGAGGAACAGTGGCTGCAGGTGCTGGATCGTCTTGGCGTCATCAATAAGATGCTGGCAGGTGCCCTGCAAGGCAGCCATGCCCATTTCCGCGGGCAGACTGTCCTCATCGAGTGCGATAAGCCCATCTTCCTGGAGATGATGCGCAGCAATGACTTCACTCGTCAGAGCCTAAAGCGAGCTATCGCCGAAGTGACCGGTGTAAAATACGGTGTGGGGCCTTACACCGCTGCGCCCAAGGCAACCACCCTGCAGAGTTCTCCGTTGGAGGATCTCATCAAGCAGGCAGAGGGAATGGGCATCCCGGTTACCAGAGAATAATAACCAAAAAGGAGAACCAATATGAAAGCAAGAATCCCCCAGGGCGCCGGTGGCGCCGGTAATATGAACCAGATGATGCAGCGGATGCAGAAGATGCAGGAGGAAATGACCCGTGCCCAGGCGGAACTGGAAGAAAAGGTCTACCATGTTTCTGCTGGCGGCGGCAATATTGAAGTTGAAATCAATGGCAAAAAGGAAGTGACATCTGTTACCCTTAAGCCGGAAGTAGTTGATCCTGATGATGTCGAATTTTTGCAGGATCTGATCCGGGAAGGTGTCAATGAGGCCATCCGTGCCTGCACCGCCGATGCAGAGCAGACCATTGGGGCCATTACCGGCGGATTGGATCTGGGCTTGTAAAAGTTGCCGTCCCAAGGAAAGGAGAGAATCGCATGGATTCCACTGCAGCGCCGCTGCAAAAGCTGATTGAGCAGTTTGCCCGTCTGCCGGGCGTTGGCCGCAAGATGGCCCAGCGGTTCGCCTTTTATGTGCTGGATCTGCCGGAGGACAAGGCCAAGGAATTTTCCTCCGCCATTCTGGAAGCCAAGAGCAAGATCAAAAAGTGTTCCGTTTGCGGCAACTTTACCGAAGGGGAGCTTTGCCCCATCTGCTCGGCTAAAGGACGGGATACCTCCCTCATCTGTGTGGTGGAAGACCCACGCGATGTACTGGCCTTTGAGCGCACCCGGGAATACAATGGAGTCTATCATGTGCTGCATGGGCTCATTTCCCCCATGGATGGCATCGGTCCGGATCAGCTCACCATCAAGGAGCTGCTGGCCCGCATAGCCAAAGGCGATGTCAGCGAGGTCATTATGGCTACCAACCCCACCGTGGAGGGGGAAGCGACCGCAATGTATATTGCCAAGCTGCTCAAGCCCCTTGGTGTCAAAGTCAGTCGGTTAGCCTACGGCATCCCCGTGGGCGGTAACCTGGAATACGCCGATGAGGTGACCCTATGGCGTGCCATGGAGGGCCGCAGCGAGCTTTGATCTTCCCCTTGACAAATCGAAATTTTGTGATATGATGTGATTCCACCGAAGGAAAGGAGTGACTGCGCATGGCAGAAAAGCAGGGAATCAAGCAGATCGCCGCCAACCGCCAGGCGCGACACGAATACTTTGTGGAAGAATCCATGGAAGCCGGCATCGAACTGTTCGGTACCGAGGTAAAAAGCCTGCGGAACGGCGGATTGAATCTCAAGGACAGCTGGTGCAGCTTCGAAAAAGGGGAGCTCTTTGTGCGTCAAATGCACATCAGCCCCTATGAGAAGGGCAATATCTTTAACCGTGATCCGCTGCGGCCCAAAAAGCTGCTGCTACACCGCAAGGAGCTGAACCGTTTGTATGGTTTGGTAAAACAGCAGCAGGGGCTTACCCTTATCCCGCTCCAGGCATATTTTAAGGGCAGCCGGGTCAAGATAGAACTGGGTGTGTGCCGCGGTAAAAAGCTGTATGATAAGCGTGCCGATGCCGCCAAGCGTGATGCCCAGCGGGATATCGAACGCGCCATGCGCGGCCGCGGTTAAGCCAAAAAGTGAATATGGGGGCGTACCGGTTTCGACGGGGACTGAGAAACAGGGTAAGCGAGTAGAGGCGCTCGACCTCTATAAAACGGGCAACCTTAAAGATAAACGCTAACACTGATTACGCGTACGCTGCTTAATTAAGCAGCCGTCCGACTGCGGAGGACCACGGCCGCGGGAGGGCGTCGATGAGTGGTGAACGATCACGGGAAGGGCTCCGGGCCTGTGATTGTATCAGGAGCTACTAAAGCCTTCAGCCTGCTGTCCGGCGGGAGGCGGAGGGAATGCTAAAAGAGCAGCTACACTCGTAGAAAGCCGTGCGGACTGGTTTTCGGACAGGAGTTCGACTCTCCTCGCCTCCACCAAAAGTCCACCGTAATTCTGATAGAATTACGGCGGACTTTTTATATTGATATGTTATATTGAGTTTGATAAAGTCAGGGTTTATGGAGGTGATAAGAATGAAATGTGCGCTTGCAGCCGTTGGATTTATCAATGAAGATATCGAGTATAACAAAGCAGTTCTCGCTGATACACTTAGAAAATGTGCGGGAAGGGCGGATGTTGTTATCTTCGGAGAAGCATTTCTTCAGGGCTTTTATGGCATAAATTTTATAGCCGAACATGATATAGCGGTATCTATTTCTTGTGATGATATGATTATTCGCGAAATATGCAGTATGGCCAAAGAGTACACCATTGCAGTATCCTTTGGATTCATTGAGAAAGATGGTGATGTGTTTTTCAGTTCACAGATGACAATAGATAAAAATGGCCAAATCATAGATTTATATCGTCGAGTATCTCCGGGCTGGAAAGAGTCGTTTGCGGGAAAAGAATACTGTGAGGGTGATGGGTTTCACACATTTCACCTTCTCGGTAGGGTGGTTGCCGTTGGGTTATGCGGAGACCTTTGGTATGAAGAAAACATCACTCGTCTGAACGAGTTGGAACCGGATATCGTTTGGTGGCCTGTCTATACAGATTATAACTATTTAGAATGGAACAATACAGTAAAGTTTGAATATGCCAAACAGGCCGGCAAAATAAATGCCCCCGTTTTTTATGTCAATTCGGTATGCATGGATAAACCCGATAATCGCGAAATTGCCAAAGGCGGTGCTGCTTTGTTTGATAAGAGCTTCATAAAAGAGGAATTACCGGCAGGAAATGAAGGAGTCCTTATTGTTGAGGTTTAGTCCATATTCCATTGCCATTCACGCATGGCGGAAAAGCTAGGATTTTTGGCGGCTATTCTAACGAGAAAAGTAAACTAGTAGATGGGTCCATTTGTGCCATCTCAAAATTTCTAATCAAATAAAAAAGAACCCCTTGGGGGGGTCTTTTTTTGCATATTACGCTCCCGCAGGGGGCTTTTTATTTATTCATCTTCTGCTTCGGGGGTGAAAAGCTCCTTCGCGACTTCCAACACCGAATCCAGACAGGAATTATCCAGTCGGTTCCAAATGAGATATCGGTTAAAGTATTTTTCGCCCTTCAGTGGGATAAACCGCACCGCGTCGGTGGCGGAAATGGGCTGGTGTTCCTTGTACAGCACGGTGATGCCTACACCGCAGGCCACCATCATCAGCAGGGAGGAAACCGTCTCCGCTTCTCCCACGATATTGGGAGAAAACCCGCCGGCTGAGGCGTGGTCAATAATGGACTGATACCCGGCAATGGAGGAAGAACGGGAGATAGCGATAAAGTTTTCATACCGCAGCTCGCTAAAGGAGACTTCCTCCCGGTCCGCCAGAGGATGAACGGAGGATATCACTACATAGTCCATCCGGCGGTCCACCAGCAGATACTTGCTTTCGGCGCTTCTGGGGCGGCCGCTGGCAATGATTACATCCACCAGGTCGTCATCCAGCGCCCGCAGCAGCCGGGTTGGGGTATTAAATTTCAGCTCAATATGAATACCGGAGTGCTTTTCAGTGATGGCACGCACCAGCTTTACCGCCAATGGCTCAAAGGAATCGATCGGGACTCCCAGCCGTACCCGTCCTACAATGCTTTGGGAGGCGGTCAAGGCATTCTGTACGCCATCCTGGTAGGTGCTTATGATTTTGCGGCACTCTTCGGCAAATACCCGCCCCGCCGGGGTCAGAGAAACGGTGTGAGTGGTGCGGTTCACCAGCTTAATCCCCAGCTCCTTTTCCAGCGAGGAGATGCTTCGGCTTAGGGCTGGCTGGGTGATATACTGCTGGCTGGCCGTCTGGGTAAAGTTAAGCGACTGAGCTAACGCGTAGTAACATTCCAATTGAAAGATCGTCATGGTTTTGCGTGTCCTCCATTCGTTTTGGCCACAGTATTCTCTTTGTTTTCCCTAATATTCTACCATGCGAGAAAGAGGAAAGCAACCAAATACAATATACAAAAATCCGTCAAATCGCTGGAATCATGTGCTTTTTGCACAAATATAACGAACAATATCACAGCACTTTGACTGTTATGCAAAAACAGCATCAATCAAGGTCGTTTCTTGGCATTTCACAATTTCGTCATACTTGGTTATCATGGAAGCGTAGATTAAGCTTCCGGAAGCGAATCTTGTGTGTTTTTGGGGGTCGGCCGCCCCCGGAGCGCGAAAAATGATTCTGGCGCGAAAGTATCGCGCCGCAGGAGGATTTATCATGACTAGACAGCTTCTCAAGGGCATCCGTGTGCTTGATTTCACCGACTTCCTGGCAGGTCCCTACTGTGGTATGTATCTGGCCGATATGGGCGCCGATGTTATCAAGGTGGAAAACCTGACCACCGGCGGCAACTTCGTCCGCAACGCGCGCCCTTTGGAAAAAAATAGTGGACTGAGCATGTATTTCCAGAATCTGAACCGCAATAAGCGCGGTGTTGCCATCAACCTCAAAACAGAGGACGGAAAAAAACTGTTCAGCGAATTGGTAAAGAGCGCTGATGTACTACTGGAAAACAACCGTCCCGGTGTTATGGGCCGTTTGGGCTTCAGCTATGAAGAGTGCAAAAAGCTGAATCCGCGCCTGGTTTATGCTTCTATCTCCGGCTTTGGCCAGTATGGTCCCAATGCCAATCGTCCCGGCTACGATCTCATCGGCCAGGCTATGGGCGGCAGCATGAGCATCACCGGCTGGCCGGGCAGCGAGCCCACCCGTGCCGGTATGGCCATCGGTGATCTGTTCGGCGGTCTGAATGCCGGCTTCGCCATCTGCGCTTCTCTGTATAACCGTGAAAAAACCGGCGTAGGCAACCACATCGATGTCGCCCTCGTCGATTCCATCTTCTCCGGCATGGAAGCCAAGATGATGCAGTATGTTTACACCGGCGTCAGCCCTGTCAAGACCGGCAATAAGTACATCACCTCCGCCCCCTATGATTCCTTCAAGGCCAAGGACGATTATTTCGTCATCGCCTCCGGCACCGATAAGCATTTTGAAAAGCTTTCCGCTGCCATGGGTATGCCGGAACTGGCCCAGGATCCCCTGTACTGCGATACCGAGTCCCGCAAGAAGAACGCGGATTCCCTCAAGGAGATCATCGAAAAGTGGACTGCCGATAAAACCGTTTCCGAGGTCTGCAAGATCATCGATGAGGCAGGTATCCCTGTAGCGCCCATTTATAACTGCGAGCAGGCCGCCAACGATAAGAACATCGTGGAAGTGCGTGAGATGCTCGTCAAGGTTCCCGCGCCTGTTAAGCACCCCGATGCTCCCAAGGAGCTGACCGTCATTGGTAACCCCCTCAAGATGGAGGAAGCCCCCTGCGTCTATTACAAGGCCGCTCCGGATCTGGGCGAGAACAACGAAGAGATCTTTGAGTCCCTCGGCTTCACTAAGGAACAGCTCGAAGCGTTCCGTGCCGAAGGCGTCATCAACTGATAACTGACAAGGAGGGTACAAGTTTATGTCACTTCCTAAAGAGGTCCATATCCAGGAATGCTGCCCCCGTGATGGTTGGCAGAACCACGCGGAGTTCATTCCTACCGATGTCAAGATCAAGTACATCCGCCGTATGATCGATTGCGGTGCCAAGGAGCTGGAAGTTACCAGCTTCGTCAATCCCAAGGTCATGCCCCAGATGGCCGATGCGGCCGCCGTGTTCGAGGCGATCAAGCCCTACGCTGCCGAAAAAGGCTGCACACTCAGCACCCTGGCCCTCAATAAGCGCGGTGCCGATGACGCCGTCGCGGCCGGATCCCATATGCTGTCTTTCGTGGTCAGCGCCAGCGAAGAGCACAACCTCCGCAATTCCCGCCGCACCATTCAGGAGAGCATGGCTCAGTTCAAGGAGCTGGCCTCCCAGCAGACCGGCGATGTTCGCATCCAGCTGGCCCTGCCCTGTGTGTTCGGTTCTCCCTTTGGCGATGAGATCCCGCTGGAGCGCCTGGATTGGATCGTGGAAGAGGCCCACAGCGTCGGTGTGGAGTACTTTGGCCTGGCCGATACCTCCGGTATCTCCACCCCCACCCACACCCGGGAAGTCCTCCGCCACATGATCGGCCTGGTCGGCGCAGATCACATCTGTGCGCACCTGCACGATACTCACGGCATGGGCATTGCCAATGCCTTTGTAGCCCTGGAAGAAGGCGTCACCCACTTTGATACCTCCCTGGCGGCCATGGGTGGCTGCCCCTTCGCCCCTGGCGCCAAGGGCAATATCGCCACCGAAGACCTCGTAAATATGTGCGAGAAGATGGGCATTCACACCGGTTATAATCTGGAAATGCTCACCCAGACCGCCCGCGATATGTGCGAGGAGATCCACGCCCATCTGGGCGGCAGTATGGCGCTGGCCTGCCACGGCTAAGATGCCGTTAATTCCCGGCTTTCCTTCCCGCACGGTTGCGGTACAATTAGGTCATATGTGAGAGATCACATGAGATAAAAATTCGGACAAAAAAGAAAGGAAGAAAATCATGAAAAGAAGTATCATCGCACTGATTATGGCACTGGCTATGATCCTGACCCTGGTTGCCTGCGGCAATAACAACGGCGACAACAACAATGGTGGCAACGATGTTAAGGCCATTCAGCTGAGCCTGGGCCACACCAACAACACCGATCACCATTATCAGGTCCTCGCTGAATCCTTCAAGAAGATTGTTGAAGAGAAGTCCAATGGACAGCTCATCATCAATATCTTCCCCGCCGAGCAGCTCGGTTCCAGCTAACTTAGCCGGGGCTCTTTGGGTTTACAGCGTATTGTGAACGATCTTGCCGTCGATGATGGTCATGCGGCAGGCGGACAAGCTGCTGAACGGGTGTCCGTCGAAGATGGCAATGTCGGCGTCCTTGCCCGGCTCCAGCGAGCCGATGCGGTCCTCCAGCTGCAGGGTGCGTGCCGGCTGGATGGTCACGCCCTCAAAGGCGGCCTTTTCGGAGAGCCCGCGGCGCAGCAGCAGGCCAATGGTGGCCGGCAGGTAGGCAGTGCGGGAGCCGTCATCGGCGGTCAGCGCGATGTCGATGCCGTTTTGTGCCAGGATACCCGGATTTTCCATGCTCATGTTCCACAGCTCCTGCTTTTCCGGGCCCCACAGGTAGGGGCCGATGGGGCGGGCAGGGTTCTGGCCCAGACCAGCGGTGAGGATGCAGCCGAACATAACCTCGTCTACCTGCTCGGGCTTCACGCCGGCGCGGTTGAGGGCTTCCTTCATGACCACAGCGCCCATCTCAGCGGCGGGCACATCCTTCAGGCTTCCGCCAAAGGAACCGATGGCGGTGCGGCAGCAGTTGACAACATAGACTTCTTTCATCGCTCTGTTACCTCCAAAAATGTGTTGTGGCGTCATAAGGCGCCCTTCGTTCCGCTCTTGACTGCATTATATCGAAGGAATCTGGAAAAATCAATACAATTTTTTGTGCTTTCTGGCCTCCTTTCTGTCTGAGAGTGACAAATTCACGCCATTTTAAGCAAAGTTGAGAACTTTTCCTCCGGTAATTCGTTAAATTTTTGACAAAATAATTTTTTGCCTGTTTTTTCTCTTTCTCAAAAAAATCACCGGCCTTCTCCCGCTGTGGGAGAAGGCCGGTATTTTTTGCTTTTACTCGTGGAGAATGGGGAATACAGTCGTGTTCCATCCGGCGTATTGCGTCAGCCAGGCCAGGGTGTTTTCCGCGTTGGGAGTAAGGGTAATGCGCAGATCGGTGCTGTAACTGCTCCCAGCCTCAGATCCCGCGATCCGATATAGTCAACGTCCCTTTATTTTTATCAATCGACACTGTGACATTCATCGTGCCTAACTCACCTTTGAAATCGCCAAAAGAAGCCCGGCAACACCCCCCTTGTCAAGAAACAGCTTTTGAACGAAATTTCTGTGGTTCATTGAGTTCTGCAATTCCGGAAATCTCTTCCCTCAAATATGCATTTAAAATTTCCTG
>OGWV01000802.1_pt1 | contig 19652 bp, 17 predicted proteins | sample 1576081 | NCBI WGS metagenome assembly OGWV01 (sample SAMEA3541541, study PRJEB24748) | human gut metagenome | biome: human gut; feature: human-associated habitat; material: faeces | place: China | collected 2012 | reverse complement strand
AACCTCTTTTCAGGGGGTTCCTTTTGTGCCATATCAAACTGAAAGGAAACGAGAACTATTTATGGCAGAAAAAATGAGAGATGGAAAAGTCAGATGCTCTTTTTGTCACAAGTCAGAAGACCAGGTCCGCAAGCTGATTGCTGGACCGGAGGGTGTTTTTATTTGTGATGAATGTATTGGTATCTGCTCAGAGATTATGGAGGAGGAACTGGCTCAGTATGATACAGAAGATGTTTATGATTCAGACATCAATCTGCTGAAACCGGAAGAAATCCATAAGATTCTGGATGACTATGTCATTGGACAGGATGAAGCCAAAAAGGCTCTGTCTGTGGCTGTCTATAACCATTACAAAAGAATTACCGCATCTAAGAATCTTGATGTGGAACTGCAGAAAAGTAATATTCTGATGCTGGGACCTACCGGTTCCGGTAAGACACTTCTGGCACAGACACTTGCCCGTCTTCTGAATGTACCGTTTGCGATCGCAGATGCTACGACACTTACAGAAGCCGGTTATGTCGGTGAGGATGTAGAGAATATTCTGTTAAAGATCATTCAGGCTGCGGATTATGACATTGAACGTGCGCAGTATGGAATTATTTATATTGATGAGATCGACAAGATCACAAGAAAATCTGAAAATGCATCAATCACCCGTGATGTATCCGGTGAAGGTGTGCAGCAGGCTCTTCTGAAGATCCTGGAGGGTACGGTAGCCAGTGTACCGCCACAGGGTGGACGTAAGCATCCGCACCAGGAATTTATTCAGATTGATACAACAAACATTCTGTTTATCTGCGGTGGAGCATTTGATGGTATTGAAAAGACGATCGAAGCCCGTCAGGATACCAAATCCATCGGATTTGGAGCAGATGTTTCTGTGCAGGAAGAAAGAAATATCGGAGAAATTCTGAAGGACGTTATGCCGGAAGACTTTATCAAATATGGCCTGATTCCGGAGTTTATCGGGCGAGTTCCAATCGTAGTAACATTAGACGGGCTGGATGAGGAGGCACTGATCCGTATTCTTAAAGAGCCTAAGAATTCTCTGACCAAACAGTATCATAAATTATTTGAACTGGATGGAGTAGAGCTGGAATTCCAGGAAGAAGCACTGAAAGAAGTAGCCAGAAAATCCCTGGAACGTAAGACCGGCGCCAGAGGACTTCGTTCCATCATGGAAAAATCCCTGATGGATCTGATGTACCGTACGCCTTCTGATAATACGATATGCAAATGCATCATCACAAAAGATGCAGTAGACGGAACCGGAGAACCGGAAGTGGTTCATGGTGAACAGCCTGCTGTACAGCAGAATACCACAAGAAGAAATTCCCGTTCCAGAAAGACAGGAAAGCCGGAGACGGCTTAAAGAAGGGATTGAAGATACATGAAACAGCCAATTAGCATTCTTCCGGCAATTGCGCTCCGTGGGACAACGATTCTTCCGGATATGATCGTGCACTTTGATGTGAGCCGGGAACGTTCGATCAAGGCTATTGAGGCAGCAATGCTTCATGATCAGAAAATCTTTCTCGTTACACAGAAAGATCCGGAAGTAGAAAAACCAGAGTTGTCTGAGCTGTATCAGGTGGGAACGGTTGCTTATATCAAGCAGGTTGTGAAACTTCCACATGATCTGCTCAGAGTGCTGGTAGAAGGAATTGAACGAGCAGAACTTCTCGGTCTGGAACAGGAAGAGCCGTTTCTCAAAGCAGAGACGGCACTTTTTGAGCCGGATGGAGCGCAGTATACAAAGTCTCTGAAAGAAGCGATGTTCAGAAGCATTCAGGAACTTTTTCAGAGATATTGCATGGAAAGTGGAAAGATCAGCAAAGATCTGGCTGCGCAGATTATGAATATTACAGAACTGGAAGAGTTGATTCCCCAGATTTCCGTGAATGTACCACTGACTTATCAGAATAAGCAGAAAATTCTGGAAGCAGTCAGTCTGGAAAATCAGTACGAAGTTCTTGCTGTGATTCTGAATAATGAAATTGAAGTCCTGCAGATCGGGCATGACCTGCAGCGTAAATTAAAGGCACGTGTAGACAAAAATCAACGTGATTACATTCTCAGAGAACAGCTGAAGCTGATCCGGGAAGAACTCGGTGAGGAGAATACTGCGGATACGGCGGAAGAATACCGACAGAAAGCGGAAGCACTGGATGCACCGCAGGAAGTAAAAGACAAGCTGAATAAAGAAATCGACCGATTTAAGAGTATGAATAATGCTGCGGCAGAAAGCAGTGTTCTGAGTACTTATATCGAGACACTTCTGGGACTTCCGTGGAATAAGAAATCGGAAGATTCCACTGATCTTAAAGAGGCGTGGAAGATCCTGGAAGAAGGTCACTACGGTCTGAAAGATGTGAAGGAACGTATCATGGAATTCCTTGCAGTACGTAAACTGACATCTGGCGGTAAGAGTCCGATCCTGTGTCTGGTAGGACCTCCTGGAACCGGTAAGACTTCCATTGCGAAATCTGTAGCAGAAGCACTTCATAAGAAATATGTACGTATCTGTCTGGGCGGAGTCCGCGACGAAGCTGAGATCAGAGGTCATCGTAAGACTTATGTGGGCGCTATGCCCGGACGTATCACAGCAGCTCTTTCGCAGGCTGGTGTCAGCAATCCGCTGATGCTGCTTGATGAGATCGACAAGACAAGCAGTGATTATAAGGGTGATACTTCAGCAGCACTTCTTGAAGTACTGGATCCGGAACAGAACAATCATTTCAATGATCATTATGTAGAAGTTCCACAGGATCTCTCTGAGGTACTTTTTATTGCAACAGCCAATGACATGGACGGTATTCCGCGTCCACTCCTTGACCGTATGGAAGTGATTGAAATTTCCGGTTATACTGAGAATGAGAAGGAACACATTGCAAAAGATCACCTGATTCCAAAACAGCTGGAAGTAAACGGAATTCCAGAGGGCAAACTCAAGATTCAGACTCCGGCACTTCGGAAGATCATTACACTTTATACAAGAGAAGCCGGTGTGCGTGGACTCGAACGTAAGATTGGACAGATCTGCCGTAAGGCAGCACGTGAGATCATGGAAAATGATCAGAAAAAGGTGACTGTCAACAGTAAGAATCTGGAGAATTACCTTGGAAAAGCCAGATACAGTTATCTGATGGCAAACAAAAAGGATGAGGTTGGTATCGCAAGAGGTCTTGCATGGACGCAGGTCGGCGGTGATACGCTGCAGATTGAAGTTAATGTAATGCCTGGTAAGGGAGAACTTGTTCTCACAGGACAGCTTGGAGATGTTATGAAAGAATCCGCGCAGGCGGGTATTTCTTATATTCGTTCAGTGGCAGATAAATATGGAATCGCACCGGAGTTTTTCCAGGAAAATGATATCCATGTACATATTCCGGAGGGAGCAGTTCCAAAAGATGGTCCTTCTGCGGGTATTACCATGGCAACTGCAATGCTTTCTGCAATTATCGGCAGAGAGGTGCGTGCAGATGTGGCTATGACCGGTGAGATCACACTTCGTGGTCATGTGCTTCCAATCGGTGGTCTGAAAGAAAAGCTTCTTGCGGCCAAATATGCCAAGATCAAGCAGGTTCTGGTACCGAAGGATAACAAACCGGATATTCAGGAGATGGATGCCGAGATTCTTGATGGACTGAAAATCTCCTTTGTAGATAATATGAATGAAGTGCTGCATGAAGCACTTGCCTGATAATCGAAAGAGGATTTTATGATCATAAAAAGTGCAGTTTTAGATATCGTATGCGGTATTACCAGTAAGATTCCGGATACCGGTCTGCCGGAGGTTGCATTTGCAGGTAAATCAAATGTTGGCAAATCGTCTCTGATCAATGGACTGATGAACAGGAAAGCACTGGCACGTACCAGCGCACAGCCTGGCAAAACGCAGACGATCAATTTTTACAAGATCAATGATGAACTTGATCTGGTGGATCTTCCAGGTTATGGATATGCGCGGGTTACACCGGCCGAGAAAGAAAAATGGGGAAAGATGATTGAAAATTATCTTCATACTTCATATAATCTGAAAGCCGTTTTTCTCCTGATTGATATCCGACATGATCCTTCTGCAAATGACAGACAGATGTATGAGTGGATCCTTCATAACGGATATGAACCGATCATCATTGCAACGAAACTGGATAAACTGAAACGCAGTCAGGTTCAGAAGAATCTGAAAGCGATAAGAGAAGGCCTTCAGCTGAAAAAAGGAACTACAGTTATCCCTTATTCAGCAGAGACAAAGCAGGGCAGAGATGAGATCTGGGAACTGATCGAATCTCTGACTGGTGGAGAGCCTTCCGAAGAAGCCTGAAAGGACTAGAAAGATGGGAATCATCAAAGCGGCAAAACTTGCATTTGACTATTTAAGATATGACGAGGACGGAAATGTAGAAGCTACGCAGAGAGCAGTTGATGGTGTGGATTTGGACATTCAGGCAGGTGAATTTGTAGCAGTACTGGGTCATAATGGTTCTGGTAAATCTACTTTTGCAAAGCATATCAATGCACTGCTGCTTCCGACAGAAGGTACGATCTGGATTGATGGAATCGATACATCGAAAGAGTCGGAACTCTGGAAAGTACGCCAGAAAGCCGGAATGGTATTTCAGAATCCGGATAACCAGATCATCGGAACTGTAGTGGAGGAAGATGTGGGATTCGGACCGGAAAATATGGGGATATCTACCGGTGATATCTGGAAACGCGTGGATGAGAGTCTTGCAAAAACAGGAATGACGGCCTATCGTCATCATTCACCGAACAAACTGTCCGGAGGTCAGAAGCAGCGGGTTGCGATCGCCGGAGTAATGGCGATGCGCCCACAGTGTATCGTTCTGGATGAGCCGACTGCCATGTTGGATCCGAATGGACGAAAAGAAGTTCTGGAGGCAGTTCATCAGCTGAACCGGCAGGAAAATGTTACGGTCGTTCTGATCACACATTACATGGAGGAAGTCATTGATGCAGACCGGGTTGTGGTTATGGATGACGGTCATGTAGTGATGGAAGGAACACCGAAAGAAATTTTTTCTCAGGTAGAGACCTTGAAAAAATATCGCCTGGATGTGCCACAGGTAACTTTGCTGGCACATGAACTGAAACAGTCCGGAGTGGATATTCCGGATGGAATTCTTACTACGGAAGAGTTGGTAAATGCCTTATGTCAATAGAATTAAAAAATGTAACATACACATACAGTCCTGGAACTTCCTATGAGATTCATGCATTAAAGGATATCAATCTGAATATTCCGGATGGGCAGTTTATTGGTGTGATCGGACATACAGGCAGTGGAAAGTCCACACTGATTCAGCATCTGAATGCACTGATCCAGCCGACTTCAGGAACAGTATCCTACAATGGTGAAGATGTATGGGCAGAGAACTATAATCGACGCGCACTTCGAAGTGAAGTCGGTCTGGTGTTTCAGTATCCGGAGCATCAGCTTTTTGAAAGTGACGTGCTTTCGGATGTCTGCTTTGGACCGATGAACCAGGGAAAGAGCAGAGAAGAAGCGGAAGAAGAGGCGAAGAAAGCACTTCTTCAGGTTGGGTTCAAAGAAAAAAATTTCAAAAAATCTCCATTTGATCTGTCCGGAGGACAGAAAAAGCGTGTTGCGATTGCCGGAGTTCTGGCAATGAATCCGAAGATCCTGATTCTGGATGAGCCGACGGCTGGTCTGGATCCAAAGGGAAGAGATGAGATCCTGGATCAGATTGCAGAACTTCACAAAGTCCGCGGCATTACGATCATTCTGGTATCACACAGCATGGAAGATGTAGCCAAATATGTGGAACGCCTGATCGTAGTCAATCACGGAAAGATTGCTTTTGACGATATACCGAAAAAGGTATTCGCACATTATAAAGAACTTGAAGAGATGGGGCTGGCAGCTCCTCAGATTACCTATATTATGCATGCCCTGAAAGAAAAAGGACTTCCTGTAGATCCAGCAGATACAACGGTGGAAGAAGCGAAGCAGGATATTTTGCATGCACTTCGGGAAATGAACTCATCCTTGCTGAAAGGAGGAGTCCAGAATGATTAGAGATATTACGATTGGACAGTACTATCCTGCGAAGTCTGTGATCCACAAATTGGATCCTAGAACAAAACTTTTTGGGACACTGGTTTTTATCATTTCTGTATTTTTGTTTCACTCAATTGCCGGTTATGCGGTAGCGACGGTGTTCCTTGCAGGAGTGATCCTGATTTCCACGGTTCCGGTGAAGTTTATCTTTAAGGGACTGAAAGCCATCTTTATGATCCTGCTGATCACGATGGTGTTTAATATATTCCTGACACCAGGGGAAGCACTTGTGAGTTTTGGAATCTTTAAGATTACAAAGGAAGGACTTTCCATGGCAGTCCGTATGGCAATCCGACTGGTTTATCTGGTAATTGGTTCTTCGCTGATGACATTGACAACGACACCAAACCAGCTGACCGATGGTCTGGAAAAAAGTCTCCGTCCATTAAACAAGATTCATGTTCCGGTACATGAGATTGCGATGATGATGTCGATTGCGCTTCGCTTTATACCGATTCTTCTCGAAGAGACGGATAAGATCATGAAAGCACAGATTGCCCGTGGTGCGGATTTCGAAAATGGAAATCTGATCCAGAAAGTCAAAAACATGGTTCCATTGCTGGTGCCACTGTTTATTTCAGCCTTCCGTCGTGCCAATGACCTGGCGATGGCGATGGAAGCCCGCTGTTATCATGGTGGAGATAATCGTACGCAGATGAAACCGTTGAAATACAAAAAGAGAGATCACATTGCATACCTGATCCTGTTTGCATATCTTGCGGTAGCAATTGGATTTCGTGTAGCCGGGTTATAAGAAGAATAGATGGTTCTTGCTGTAAGGGCGAGAACCATTTTTACCATAAATGGAGGGAAACATGAAAAGAGTTGGACTTGTAGTCGCCTATGATGGAACGAATTACAGTGGCTGGCAGATTCAGCCGAATGGAATTACCATTCAGGGTGTACTCAATGATGCATTGACAGATCTTTTGGGGGAAAAGATTGAGATCATGGGTGCAAGCCGTACAGATGCAGGAGTACACGCACTTGGAAATGTAGCAGTGTTTGATACGAATACACGCATTCCGGGCGAAAAGATTTCCTATGCACTGAACCAGAGACTGCCGGAGGATATCCGGATCCAGTTGTCAGAAGAAGTGGAGCCGGATTTTCATCCAAGATACTGTGACAGCGAGAAAACATATGAATATCGCATTCTGAACCGTAAATTTCCAGTTCCGACGGAACGTCTGTATTCCTATTTCTATCATTATAAGCTGGATGTGGACAAGATGCGGGAGGCGACCTCCTATCTGATCGGACGTCATGATTTTGCGAGCTTCTGTGGAACAGGAGCACAGGTGAAATCTACGGTCCGTACATTGACGGGAATCGATATCTGGCGCGATGGTGATGTCGTAACGATCCGTGTCAAAGGTGAGGGATTCCTTTATAACATGGTGCGCATCATTGCTGGAACACTGATTCAGGTTGGAAACGGCCAGTATCCGCCGGAACGTGTAAAGAAGATCCTGGATGCCTGTGATCGTTCGGTTTCCGGACCGACTGCACCCGCACATGGACTGACACTGATGGGAATTGAGTTTTTTGATTAAAAATTTAAATGAATGCATATAAACAAGGCAGGGCTTAAGGTTCTGTCTTTTTTTATGGAAAATTCTTTTATTTCATTTTGTAGAATCATATCAATCCGTGGTTATAACCACATCTTTAAGGTGGAATGTATATTATATTAGATTTGCAAAGAAAATAGAATATACGTTAACGCAATAAGGAGGTTTAACCATGGGAAATAAAGAAAATAAAATGTTTTGTTTTCAATGTCAGGAAACAGCAGGATGCAGTGGATGTACAGTATCAGGAGTATGTGGCAAGAAGCCGGATGTAGCAGCAATGCAGGATCTTCTTGTTTATGTGACAAAAGGATTAAGCGCAGTGACTACGGAGCTTCGTTTCGATGGAAAAGAGATTGAGGCCTATGTAAATGAGATGATCATAGTGAATCTGTTTACGACGATCACCAATGCGAATTTTGATAAAGATTCTATCATTGAACGAATTAAAAATACATTGGCGACAAAAGAAGAATTGATCCGAAAAGTGGAAAATCGAGAAGTACTTCCGGAAGCAGCACTCTGGAAAGGGACGGAAGCGGATTTTGAAGCAAAAGCTTCTCGCGTAGGAATTCTTTCTACAGAGAATGAAGATATCCGTAGCCTTCGTGAACTGATCACTTACGGGCTGAAAGGACTGGCTGCTTATGCGAAACATGCGGCGGCACTTGCACATACCGATGTGGAGATTGACGCATTTTTGCAGAGGGCACTTGCAGCGACTCTGGATGATTCCCTGAGTGCAGATCAACTGACTGCACTGACACTGGAGACCGGAAGTTACGGTGTGAAGGTGATGGAACTTCTGGACAAAGCCAATACAGAGACTTATGGAAATCCGGAGATCACAAAAGTCAACATTGGGGTTGGCAAAAATCCAGGAATCCTTGTTTCCGGGCATGATCTTCGTGATCTGGAGATGCTTCTGGAACAGACACAGGGGACAGGTGTGGATGTTTACACACATTCGGAGATGCTTCCGGCACATTACTATCCGGCCTTCAAGAAATATTCGAACTTTATCGGAAACTATGGAAATGCATGGTGGAAACAGAAAGAAGAATTTGAGCGTTTCCACGGTCCGATTCTGATGACGACAAACTGTATCGTGCCGCCAAAGGACAGCTACAAGGACCGTATGTACACGACAGGAGCAGCTTCCTATCCGGGATGCACCCATATTCCAGGTGCTATCGGAGAAGAAAAAGATTTTTCTGCGATTATCGAACAGGCAAAGAAATGTCCGGCGCCGGAAGAAATCGAGCATGGTGAGATTGTGGGAGGATTTGCACATGCACAGGTACTTGCCCTTGCAGATAAGATTGTGGAAGCAGTCAAATCCGGAGCAATTCGTAAGTTTGTTGTTATGGCAGGATGTGATGGACGTGCAAAATCCCGAAACTATTACACGGATTTTGCCAAAGGATTGCCAAAAGATACCGTGATCCTGACTGCCGGCTGTGCAAAATATAAATATAATAAGCTGGATCTGGGGGATATCGGTGGAATTCCGAGAGTCCTTGATGCTGGACAGTGCAACGATTCCTATTCTCTGGCAGTGATCGCACTGAAATTAAAAGAAGTTTTTGAGCTGAATGATATCAATGAACTTCCAATCGTGTATAACATTGCGTGGTATGAACAGAAAGCCGTGATCGTGCTTCTGGCGCTGCTTTCCCTTGGCGTGAAAAATATTCATCTGGGACCGACATTGCCGGCATTCCTCTCCCCGAATGTTGCCAAGATTCTGGTGGATAACTTTGGAATCAGCGGAATTGGAACCGTGGAAGAGGATTTGAAAAATCTGATCGGATAAGAAATTTTGAATCAGATGATGTTTCCCTTGACTAACCGCACCTGTATATGATTAAATCAACAGGAATCAATCATATATATCTATATGAGGGAGTAGTGGCGCACAGCGTGGCAAGTCAACATCCTGACCGCTGGTCTGGCTTGTCTTAAATAACGAGACTCATGTATGGCAAAGTTACTGTAAAAGTAACGTTCTGTTTGCTGTACAGGGAGTCTCATTTTTGTATGTACGAAGAATAATAAAGCCACACAAATTTGTACGTAAATAAAGATTACTGTGAATAGTGACACATATAGCAGACAGTGGCAGATCATTTGGAGGGAATGGGTATGATTACTTTTCTGGCATCACTTTTTATCAAGGACAGTAAAAATTATAAAGAACCATCGGTAAGGCAGGCATACGGAGTTTTAAGTGTATTCGGTCTCCGGGTTAGTCTCGGGAGCGATATACCAATCGTCTGATACAGTAAATTCGATACTGTTTGGCTTTTGGGTCTCATCGGCCGATAGAACGACAACATCGTTAACCAACTCGATCGAATATGGCTCATCGTCTTTATTTTTTTCCGAAGGATCAAGACAGCTAGTTAAGAGTGCTACTGAAAAAAATAAGGCAAAAATGTAAATGAAAGATTTCATAGAGTCCTTTTTGTTGGAACAATATTTTTAATTATATTTTGCAAATATAAATCAAAGAAAGTGTAATAAGAAGGTTTATATTGTTTTTTAGGTAATTCTCTTTGAGGAGCTGTTTGGCAAGGTTACTTGTATATCTTTTTGAGGGTTGGAATTTGTCTTTTCTTTTCGGGGCGTTTTTTGAGGAATTATTTATTAGCGGAAGATAATACCATAATAGGGAAACTTCTAAATAAAGTTTGTCGCTGCTATTCTTTACGCTATATTTGCAGAAATAAATCGGAATAGTTCTTTTTAATGAAACCAAAAAACGAAATTATACTTATTAATATATCGGGTGACGATAAACCGGGAGTAACGACCGCTTTGGCAGAAGTGTTAGCCCGGTACGATGCTTTTATTTTGGACATCGGGCAGGCCGATATTCACCATACGCTTTCGTTGGGCATATTATTTAAAACTGATGAAACCAAATCGGGCGATATACTTAAAGATCTCCTGTTCAAAGCCTATCTTCCCGGCTTACACAGGCTTCTCCGTGGACAATGGAAACGGCGTACAGTACCTGTTCCCGATCCTCTTCACGACCGTTGCCTGCGGCGCGATTTCCGGCTTCCATTCCCTTGTATCTTCCGGCACGACGTCCAAACAGCTCGATAAGGAATCCGACGCCAAGCCGATCGCATACGGCGGCATGCTTCTGGAATGTGTTCTTGCCATCATTACCCTCTGCGCGATTGCGTATGCCAGGGAAACAGGCCATATCCACGGCGCAACGGATATCTTCGCCGGCGGCATCGCTGCCATGATTGCCAAGATTCCGGGCCTGGAAGGAGCAGAAACGATGATGTACACGCTCCTTGTCCTGACATACTCCGCATTCTGCCTGACATCCCTTGATACAGCGACAAGACTGGCCCGTTTCATGTTCCAGGAATTCTGGCTCGAACCAGGCGAAACACCGAAGGACATCAAGGGCGGATTCAAGAAACTGATGGTCAATCCGTACTTTGCTACGATCCTGACCGTTGTCCTGGGCGTCCTTCTTGGCATGAACGGCTTCATGAAGATCTGGGGTCTCTTCGGCGCAGCCAACCAGCTCCTCGCCGGAATCGGCCTCCTTGCCGTAGCCGCATGGCTGGGCAATGCAGGGAAGAACAATAAGATGTTCCTCTTCCCGATGACCTTCATGATGATCGTCACCCTTGCATCCCTCGTCATCATCGTCAGGAACCAGATTGACATGATCATGAAAGGCGGAGCAGACTGGGGCCCGTACGCACAGGCCGGCATCGGCACCCTCCTCATCGTCCTTGCCCTTGAACTTGCCGTAGAAGGTTACCGTACCGTCATGCGCGGCAGAAAAGGCGGCGGAGATAAAGCAGAAAGACTGCCTGACCTTGAAGTAGAAGAATAAGTGAAGACATTAAAAAAGGAACTGTGACAAAATCCGTTAAAACGGTGCTTTTCCCTATTCTCGAGTGAAGCGAGGTTTTTAGGTGTTCAAACAAAATCAATGCATATAGATGCTAGATAATTCTTTAATGGCATATTCCAATAGAAAAAGGAGCTGTGGCAAAATGTGTAATCATTTTGCCACAGCCCCTTTTCAGTTGGTAAATCAGATCTTCGAGTTCGGGGACATGCTGGTGTCTCTCGGATCCCACGGGACGACGGTGCCAGAAGCCAGGCTCTTCTGCACGTCGATGGTTCTCTGGTTGGAGGAGCCTTTGAAGAGGAGGGTGACATCCTTCTTTTCAAGGACGAATTCACCATCGACCAGGACGTCGATGCGTTTCAGAAGTTCCATAGTTTCAGGCATCTTCTTGGCAAAGTTATCAAGGAGATCCCTGTCATAGAGGTAGCCGGTGAAGCACCAGAGGTTCTTCTGCGGATACATTTCCTTGAAACGGGTGACAAGGGAGAGGAGCGCCTTCTGATTGGCCGGTTCCATCGGTTCGCCTCCGAGGAGGGTGAGGCCTTCATAGAATTCCTGTCCGACTTCCTTCAAGATGTAGTCTTCAGTTTCTTTGGTGAAAGGCTTTCCGTAGTTGAAGTCCCATGTTTCCTGGTTGAAGCATCCCTTGCAGTGATGGGTGCAGCCGGAAACGAAGAGAGAGAAGCGGATGCCGGGGCCGTTTGCAATATCATATTCTTTGAAATTGGCGTAGTTCATGTTGATTTCCTTTGAAATGTTGGAATGAAAGAAAGAAAAAGGGCGGCGGACGCCGCCCTTCAGATATTCAGATTACAGGTGGAGGACTCTGTCCTTGATTTCCTGTGTACGGCCCTGGTTCCAGAACTGGGTGCCGATGTAGCCGCAGGTTCTTCTTGCGACGCTCATCTTGTGCTGGTCGCGGTTGCCGCAGTTCGGGCATTCCCAGATGAGTTTGCCGGTTTCATCTTCGATGATGCGGATTTCTCCGTCATAGCCGCATGCCATGCAGTAGTCGCTCTTCGTGTTCAGTTCTGCGTACATGATGTTTTCATAGATGTACTTCATGACGGTCAGGACTGCCGGGATGTTCGTCTGCATATTCGGTACTTCGATGTAGGAAATAGCGCCGCCCGGGGAGAGTCTCTGGAAGTCGGATTCGAATTTCAGCTTATGGAATGCGTCGATGTGTTCAGAAACATGGACGTGGTAGCTGTTGGTGATGTAGTTCTTGTCCGTTACGCCCGGGATGATGCCGAAGCGTTTCTGGAGGCATTTAGCGAACTTGTAGGTGGTGGATTCCATCGGTGTGCCGTATACGGAGTAGGAGATGTTTTCAGCAGCTCTCCATTCGGAGCACTTGTCGTTCAGTTTCTGCATGATAGCGAGGGCAAATTTTCTGCCTTCATCCGTTGTATGGGATACGCCGAGCATGCGGACGCACATTTCATAGAGGCCTGCATAGCCGAGGGAAATGGTGCTGTAGTTGTTGAAGAGGAGCTTGTCGATCGTTTCGCCCTTCTTGAGACGAGCGATAGCGCCGTACTGCCAGAGGATCGGAGCCACGTCGGAGACGGTGCCGAGCAGTCTTTCATGGCGGCAGCGGAGCGCTCTGTGGCAGAGTTCGAGGCGGTCTTCCAGGATTTCCCAGAATTTATCCATATCGCCGCCAGAGGAGCATGCCACATCGACGAGGTTGATGGTGACGACGCCCTGATTGAAGCGGCCGTAGTATTTATGCTTTCCGTTTTCGCCAAGGCCCTCGGTATCCGGGGTGAGGAAGGAGCGGCAGCCCATGCATGGGTAAACGTCGCCGTGCTTCAGGTTCTTCATGATCTTGGCGGAAATATAGTCAGGAACCATTCTCTTTGCTGTACATTCAGCAGCAAGTCTGGTCAGGTAATAGTACGGGGAATCATCATGAATGTTGTCTTCGTCGAGGACGTAGATCAGTTTCGGGAATGCCGGAGTGATCCAGATGCCCTTTTCATTCTTGACGCCCTGCATTCTCTGGCGGAGGACTTCTTCGATAATCATGGCCAGATCCTTGCGGGTACGTCCGTCCGGAACTTCGTCCAGGTACATGAACATGGTGACGAATGGAGCCTGGCCGTTGCAGGTCATGAGGGTGATCAGCTGGTACTGGATGGTCTGGATGCCGGATTTGATTTCTTCCTTCAGACGACGCTCCACGATCTTTTCGATGATGGATTCGTCCATGGATTCACCGGTTTCCTTGCGTTCAGCGATGACTTCCTTCTTGATCTTCTGGCGGCTGATATCTACGAATGGAGCCAGGTGCGCCAGTGTGAAGGACTGTCCGCCGTACTGGTTGGATGCTACCTGAGCGACGATCTGTGTCGTTACGTTGCAGGCAGTGAAGAAGGAATGCGGCTTTTCAATCATGGTCTGGCTGATGACGGTGCCGTTCTGCAGCATGTCTTCCAGATTGATCAGGTCGCAGTTATGTTCTCTCTGCGCATAGTAGTCAGCGTCGTGGAAATGGATGATGCCTGCTTCATGCGCCTTCACGATTTCTTCGGGGAGGAGCAGACGCTTTGTCAGATCCTTGGACACTTCGCCGGCCATGTAGTCGCGCTGGGTGGAATTGATGACAGGGTTCTTGTTGGAATTTTCCTGTTTGACTTCTTCATTGGAGAGGTCGATCAGGGAAAGAATGCCGTCATCGGTCGTGTTGCTCTTGCGGGAGATTTCTCTCTTGTAACGATAGCGGACATACTTCTGCGCTACTTCATAGCCGCGCATTTCCATGATGCCCGTTTCGACCATATCCTGAATGTCTTCGACATTGGCTGCGTGGGAGTAGCCTGCGATCTTGTGCGCAATGTTGTCTGCGACAGCGCGGATCTGGTAATCATTCATCTGGTGGACGTGATCGACTTCGTTATTGGCCTTGCCGATAGCGTTCACGATCTTGGTGATGTCAAAAGGTACTTCCTGGCCGTTTCTCTTAATGACATTCATCTTGACGTTCATTTCCATTTCTTCCATTCATAACACCCCTAATGCTTTCAAAATCCCATTTTTTCTTTTGTTTTCTCTATTTATATAAGTTTCTCATTCTAGTTAAAATAAATACAAAATATTGATAAGCGCACATAATGACGCACAATATCTTGTGCCGAAATCTATTCTACAACAACAGGCGGAAAAAGGGAATAGAGAAAAAGCCCTTCTTTTTATTTCTAATGTAACGTTCGGCGAAGCTCCTTTAAGAAGGACGCCGGAAACGCCTTCCTGCCGTGTGTTTCACAAGATATATTTCGATATGGAAAAAATTTATAGTGACTAATAAACCCATATAGAATAATCTGAAAATCCTCTTTAAAAGTCCGGGCAATGAAAAAATGACTCTCAAAAGAGAGTCATCTTCCATCCGGTATCCACAAGGGATGACTTTTAGAGCGCTCTGACGATTGTGCCGCCGCCCAGGAGGAGGTCGCCGTCATAGAAGACGACAGACTGGCCGGTTGTGACAGCGCGCTGCGGTTCATCGAATGTAACGACAGCGCGTCCGTCGTCTCCGACCTTCACGGAGCAGTCATGGACACGGACGCCATAGCGGATCTTTGCCTGGCAGCGGAACTCTTCCTGCGGGATCTTGTCGTCGTAGAAATGGAGTTCGTTGGCGAGAAGGCGCGTGCGGAAGAGATCTTCATTCGATCCGACGACGACTTCTCTCGTGTCAGGACGCAGCTCGATGACGTAAAGCGGCGTCCTGGCAGCGATGCCCAGGCCCTTTCTCTGGCCGATCGTATAATAAGGGATGCCCTTGTGCTGGCCGAGCACATGGCCCTTTTTGTCGACGATATTTCCTGGCTGGAACGCTTCCGGCGCGTGGTTCTCGAGGAATTCCACGTACGATTTTTCGCTGGTCAGGAAGCAGATATCCTGAGACTCTGCCTTGTTGTAAGTCGGAAGGCCCTTTTCCTTGGAAATAAGGCGCGTATCCTTCTTAAACGTGCGGCCAAGCGGAAAAATAATATGCGAAAGCTGTTCCTGGGTCAGGTGGTACATCATGTAGGACTGATCCTTGGCGATGTCCAGACCCTTTCTGACCTCAAACAATTCCGTTTCCGGATTGTAGACGATGCGCGCGTAGTGTCCGGTCGCAAAGTAAGGCGCGTCGAATGCCTTTCTCACTTCATCATAGAAGAGACCGAACTTCACCTTGAAATCGCACATCATGCAGGGATTCGGCGTCATCCCTGCTGCGTAGGACTCGATGAAATAATTGAGGACGAACTTCTGGTACGCCTCTCTCACATCGATGACCTTGAACGGAATCCCGATGAATTCCGCCATCTTGCGGGCGCCTTCGATCTCCTCGTCCTGCCCGTCAAACTGATACATGGTAGCGCCGTAAACCTCATAGCCCTGATCGAGCAGGAGGCGAGCGGTCAGCGTGGAATCCACGCCGCCGGACATTGCCACGACGACTTTCTTCTTTTCTGCCATAATAAAATCCTTTCTGAAAACCATCATTCCCGGAAGCATTTCCGGAGAAATCTCATCGGAGTGAAAGTCCGAAGGATGCGATCCCGTCATTTTTTCCGCTGCGCAGAGGAGACCGCCCGGGGCGGTGCGCCTTTGGAAAGAGAGACAGAGATACCTCATTATTATACCATGGGAAATCAAGAGTTCCTTCCTTTTTATATAGAGAAATGGAAATGAAAGAATCCCTCCGTGATATAATAAAAACAGTGAATCCAGTTGAGAAACCCGGAAGATCCGGGAATCATTTTTGGCAGATCTGCCATGACAGGAGGAAATATCCATGGACTATACGAGAATCAGGACAAAAGTCGAAGACGGCATTGAAACGATTACACTCGACTACCAGCAGACGCTGAACGCAGTCGATCTCACGATGGCACTGGAACTCGAAGATGCGCTCACCAAAGCTGACAAGGACGAAGAAGTGAAGGTCATTGTCATGGAAGGTGCAGGACGCGCCTTCAGCGCAGGCGGCGACATCCGCTACATGAAAGCGCACTGCGAGGAACCGGACTTTGCCACGAAATCCATGGCAGCCCTGGCAGGGAAACTGGCAGAAGACATCATCCATATGAAGAAACTTTCCAAGATCATCGTCTGCGCTGTCCACGGTGCATGCGCCGGTGGCGGAATGAACCTGGCACTGGGCGCTGACTATGTCATCTGCTCTGATGATGCCAAATTCATCCAGGCCTTTGCAGGCATTGCCCTCTGCCCGGATACGGGAGCTGTCTTCCTCCTCCCGAGAATCATCGGCGCCAACCGCGCCCTCGACCTCTTCGTTTCCGGCCGTCAGGTCAAGGCAGACGAAGCTCTTGCTATCGGCCTTGTCAAAGAAGTCGTTCCAAAGGAGAAGCTGGATGAAACCGTCCATGCCTTTGCCAAGAAACTGACCGAAGGACCGCTCCTTGCTTACCAGAATATCAAGAAGCTCATGTACATCAGCCTCTATCAGGGTTTTGAAGACTACTCCAAGCAGGAAGCAGGCCTCGTCGGCGAATGCTCTGCCAGCGAAGACTTCAAGGAAGGCATCACCGCATTCCTCGAAAAGAGAAAACCGCAGTTCAAAGGACGTTAATAGGAAGGAAATCATGAAGAAGGAATCGTTTCAGGAAGGACCATACCGGGTCACGCTCTACACGCCCGAAGTGAATACGAAGGGGATCTGCTACTTCATCCAGCCTGCCGATATTGCTTCGGAGAATGAAAGTCTGGCGGATAGGCTTGAAATCGCCATCGCTGCCATAGACGGCCTTGACTGGAGCAATGACCTTTCGCCATGGGAAGCGCCTGGCATCTTCAAAAGGGAAGGCGATTTTGGAGGAGGGGCCGACGTCTTTGAAAAATTCTTCCTTGAAACGATTCTTCCAGACACTGAAAAAAGAGCGGGTCTTGATAATCCCGAAAGGCAGCTCGTCGGTATTTCCTTATCCGGCATGTTTGCGCTTTATGCGGCCTGCCATACCGATGCATTCTCCGGCATCGCCTCCATTTCAGGTTCCTTCTGGTTTACAGGACTCCTTGACTATTACAGGAGCCATCCTTTGTCGCCTGCGGTCAGGCGCGTCTACCTGTCGCTCGGTGCCAAGGAACCGAAAACGAGAAGGGAACCATTGAATACGATTCTGGAAAGAACAGAGGATGTCCTTGGTATCGTCAGGGAGGAAGGAAAGGAAGCCATTCTCCAAATGAACCGGGGCGGACACTACGTCCATCGGGGAGAAAGGCTCGAAGAAGCGCTCCGCTACCTCCTCTCCGGCGCAGAATGGAAGGGCGAGTTCTCCCTTTAGTTGCAGGAAGCATCCACGCATGCTATAATGAGCTCACTTAAGAAAGACGGCGATGGAGTTCGCCGGGCATATGCCGAACGCTTCGCGCTGATGACTCCTGTCCCTTAACCGGGGCAGGAGTTTTTTGTTTAAGGAGACAACATGCAGAACTACTTATTCCCACTCTGGGTAGCCCTTGGAGGCGCCCTCGGTTCCCTCTGCCGCTACGGCACGACGATTTACATGGCAAGAATGGCAGGCACCTACTTTCCCTTCGGGACACTTGCCGTCAATGGCGCAGGATCCTTCCTGATCGGACTCTTGTCAGTCCTTCTTGTCAAAGCCTATCCCAATCCCGCCGCTGCCGCCTTCCTCATCACAGGCTTCCTCGGCGGCCTCACCACCTTTTCCTCCTTCATGAACGAAACCATGCAGTACCTCCAGGCAGGCGACATCCTCCAGGGCTTCCTCTACCTCTTCCTCCAGCTCGCCGGCGGCCTCCTCTTCGTCATGCTAGGGTGGTTTATAGGAACTAGGGTGTTCCTTTAGAAAAGGCTCCCCCACGGGGGAGCTGCCGCGTAGCTGTGCGTAGCGGCTGAAGGGGTGGAGTAAATAGAGTTAACTGGTAAGAACAGAAAGTGAGATTTGTTAGGGGAAGCTGCCGCGGAGTCTCGCGCAGCGGCAGAAACATCATGTAATAGAGTTAACCGGTAAAAATGCTATTATATAATACTTATATATATGATATGCTTATCTACTATATATGATATGCTTATCTACACTAAATTCAGCAAAAAAGCCTCGCGGAATTGACCGCGGGTCTTTTTTTATGACCGGTATCGGGTTACAATAGATGGATAGGGAAGGTTCTTTGGATGAAAGAAGGAATTCACATGAAAAAGAATCATTTAGCAATATGGGTGACAGCAGCCCTGCTTTCGCTGCCGTTTAGTTCTGCTTTTGCAGCAGATGCTGCCGATGCCACAGCTCCTGCCATGGAGCAGGGGATGCAGCAGGTAAAATTGGTTTGAGTGGTTTTGAATTTATGGGAGGAATTCCTGGAAATATCGGTGGTGGTATTTTTATGAATGCAGGGGCCTATAAATCATGTTTAAGTAAAGTTGTTAAATCAGTAAAAGTATTAGATGAACATTTAAAAGTGGTTGAATTATCTAAAGATGAAATGGATTTTTCATATCGACATTCCATCATTCAAGACCATCCTAAATGGATTGTCTTGGAAGCTACTTTTGTTTTGGAAAATAAAAGTGTTGAAGAAATTAATGAAACTTTAGATAAAAGAAAAGAAAGAAGAATGTCTACGCAACCTTGGAATAAACCAAGTGCAGGAAGTGTTTTTAGAAATCCAGAAGGTGCGGCTGCATGGAAATATATTGATGATGCAGGTCTTAGAGGTTATGAAATTGGTGGAGCACAAGTTTCTCCAAAACATTCTAACTTTATTGTAAATAATGGTTATGCTTCTGCTAAGGATATTCATGATTTGATTTTTTATGTCCAAAAAACAGTTCAAGAAAAGTATGGTGTTTTATTAAAACCAGAAGTACGTTTTATTAATTGGGAGTCTTAAGATGACAACGTATGTATATAATGAACATGATGAAAATCAAGTGTTAACAATGAGAAATAAATTAAAAAAGAAAAAAAGAAAAAGAAGAATTAATTTTGTGCTTATTGTTTTGCTTTTGATATTTTTAGTGATTTTTTTCTTTGGAGATATGTCTAAAGTAAAAAAAATAACTGTTTCAGGATGTCATTTGACTTCTGCTGAG
>OGWV01000798.1_pt1 | contig 19685 bp, 18 predicted proteins | sample 1576081 | NCBI WGS metagenome assembly OGWV01 (sample SAMEA3541541, study PRJEB24748) | human gut metagenome | biome: human gut; feature: human-associated habitat; material: faeces | place: China | collected 2012 | reverse complement strand
TGCGATGTCCCTGATGAACTTATTGATTTCACGTTTGAATGGAAAGGACTGAAAAAATTATGCGTGGCAGTCTCCTTTCGGTCAATAATAGCAGAACAAAAGAAAGAGCCAGAAATGGCGGTCGGATATTATATCAGTTCTCCTGATTTACCGCAGAGAAGTTCGCCACAGCGATTCGAAATTACTGGCACCAGAAAGTGATAATGAGTGAAGATGACCGCAAAATAAGAAGAGGAAACGAAGCGGAATTATTTTTAGGGATACGGCGCATCTCTATTAATATTTTGACGAATGAAAAGATATTCAAGGCAGGGCTAAGACGTAAGACACGAAAAGCAGTCATGGACAGAAACTATCTAGCGTCAGTCCTTGTGGGTAACGGGATTTCGTAATCTTGTTCTGACTGCTATAAAGACCTTATGAGTTCTTAAAAAGCATTTTTTGCCAAGAGTAAATTATTGACTATCGATTGGAGAGTGTATGTCTATTTTGGTTACTGGTGGGTGTGGATATATTGGAATCCACACGATTTTTACTCTGATTACCCAAGGTCATAGTGTTGTTGTATTAGATAACTTAACTAACTCATCTATAGAACCATTGAAGAGAGTTGAGTTGATGGCAAATTGTAATATACCTTTCTACAAAGGAAATGTTGGGGATAAAAGGCTATTAGTAGAAGTATTTAATAAGCATCAGATTACTGCTGTAATTCATTTTGCAGGATTGAAATCAGTAAGTGAATCTATGAAAAAACCAATTGAATATTATTCTAACAATGTTACACAAACATTATCTCTGTTAGAGTCGATGATAGATAATAATATCAAAAGTTTTATCTTTAGTTCCTCTGCTACTGTATATGGTAAACCAAATGAATGTCCTATAAAAGAATCACATAAAATTGGTAATACGACAAATCCTTATGGAACTTCAAAGTTTATAATGGAATTAATGTTGTCAGATTTGTGTGAGGCATATAATGATCTAAATATAACTATTTTACGATATTTTAATCCAATAGGTGCTCATGAGTCAGGTAATATAGGTGAACATCCAAATGGGGTTCCAAATAATCTTTTTCCTTATCTCATGAAGGTAGCTATAGGAGAGTATCCATATTTAAATGTGTATGGAAATGATTACTCAACATATGATGGTTCTGGTATACGTGATTATATCCATGTCGTGGATCTTGCAGAAGCTCATGCCAAAGCATTATCAAAAAATTTAGTGGTAGATGGTTTAAAAATTTATAACTTAGGAACAGGGAAAGGTTATTCTGTATTTGAAGTTATAGAAACTTTTGAAAAAATAACAGGGATAAAGATTCCATATAGAGTTATGCCCCGGAGAGATGGGGACGTCGCAGAATGTTGGTCAAATAGTTTGAAGGCAAATGAAGAATTAGAATGGAAAGCAACAAAAGATTTATCTGATATGGTAAGAGATGCTTGGAATTGGCAATTGAAAAATCCTCATGGTTATGACAACGATGAAGTAATGCTCTTAGATAGTAAAATGGATGATTTGTAAATGCGATTTAAGTTTAGTACTATGAGGTGTGGGGGAGAGGGGATGACTGATGTTCTTTATTAGAAAAATTTACTTATCAGTGGTCAGTTTTTCTGTATAAAGAGTTTATACAGAGTGAGTAATTTTTGATTGGTTTATCGACGCGGGGTATAACAGTATAAGTTTCGCGTCTATTTATATTCGGATTATATTCATACTGAAGCCAGATTTTATAGAGGAGTTATTGATAAATTTCTATTGATAGTTGAATATATAAATACAATGTTGATATGGGGTTATGTTTATTATATTTGGATGAGAAGCAGGGGCATTGTAAGTGAATCTTAGGCAAGAATAATATACAGTATGATCATATCATCAGCTTGTTGAAAAATACATGATTTATCAGTACATAAAAATATATCTTGTAACTTTTATTGATTAAAATGGAAAGGCAAATTTATAATATGCTAGTTAGGTAGTGAAGACAATTGAAACAAGAAACGTTAAATTTATAAAGTTTATTCGATTATTAGGATGCATAATGAAAAAAGTAATAACTTTTGGTACATTTGATGTATTTCACGTTGGACATATAAATATTTTAGAGCGAGCGTCTAAACTCGGAGATTATTTGATCGTTGGAGTATCTTCCGACAAACTTAACTTTAGTAAAAAAAATCGTTTTCCAATTTATAGTGAGAAGGACAGGGTAAAAATAATTTCATCTTTAAGGTTTGTTAATGAGGTTTTTATTGAGGAATCGTTAGAACTTAAACTGGAGTATATTAAAAAATATAATGTAGACCTGCTGGTTATGGGAGATGACTGGGCTGGAAAATTCGATTGGGTTAAATCAAACTGTGAAGTTATTTATTTGCCTAGAACACCATCTATTTCAACAACAGAAATTATTGAGATAGTAAGGTCTATTTGAAATGTTTAGGAGGATAATTTCACATAGGGTGTTTAAGAATTCATTTGCATTATTTATCATGCAGTTATTTTCATATGTTTCACCATTATTGGTTCTTCCATATCTGGCTAGGATCATGTCTGTAGAAAACTTTGGCATGCTAATGATGCTGTATTCTTTATTAGCCATATGCCTTGTCGTGACTGATTTTGGTTTTAATTTATCAGGAACTTACTATATATCAAGAAATTATAAAAATAAAAAAAAGATAAATGAGTTTTTAACATCTGTTTTTTGCATTAAAATAATATTATCTACTGCATCAGTAATATTTTTTCTGGTTTTTTTTAGGGGGGAGTTTCAACGTTTGGATAAATACTCCGTGCTTTTAATTGCAATTACAATGTTTGTTCAGTCTTTTCAACCTATATGGTTCTTCCAGGGTATAGAAAAGATGAGGCATATAACTATATATACGGCACTGTCAAAACTGATTTATCTTTTATTAGTGTTTTTGTTCGTTACCAGCGATTCAATTGTCACGGTATTACTATGCTACTGTATAAGTCAAATGGTAGGAACTTTTTTTTCAATTTGTTTTATTTTGAAAATGAAATATTCGTTTTCTCGAACCACATATAAAAATATAATTTCTGTTTTCAGACAAAGTATTCCTTTTTTTGTGTCAAGAGTTGCTGTGGTTGTTTATACATCTGCAAATACACTTTTTCTTGGGAAATATGGGGGTATGGCGCAGGCTGCTAGTTATAGCAGTTGCGAAAAAATATATTTTGCAGGGCAAAGTTTGTTAAACCCGTTATCACAGGCATTTTTCCCTTATTTGTCTAAAAATAGAGATGCAAAATTTTACATTAAATTTGTAATATTGTCGGTTTGTATTTTGTCAGTTATTTGTGCAGTGGCATCTTTTTTTGTTTATGATTTTTTGAATATTTTTTATGGCCAAAAATACAATGATTCAATTGGCATATTAAATACATTTCTCATAACAACTGTTATTGCTTATACGTCAGTCAGTTTTGGATATCCTATGTATACCCTTATTGATAAAATAGGATATGTAAATCACACTGTAATTATCGGAGCAGTGATACATATCATAGGACTATTTATATTAGCAAAGGAAAATATATTTACAGCTCAAAATATTGCTTATTTAGTTTTAATAGTAGAAACATCAGTGCTAATTACAAGAGTTTTTCTTTATACATATCTAAAGATTAAGAGGGTGTAATGGAATTATTTAATTTAATCAATTATTCGCTGTATAATAGTATTATTGGTCGAAGTTATAGAAAAATCCTTAGGGTATTTGAAAGAAATAAAAACATTAATAAGGCACAGTATGGGGAAATGGTTGTTAATGACGTGATGAAATTGAACTATAATTATTTTCCTATGTTTGGTACGTTATTATCGTTGCATAGAGATGGGAGGTTTGTATTTGCCGATGATTTCGATTTTGCAATTATTGGCGATTTTCCAGAGGATATTATTTCAACCTTTGAAAGAAATGGTTATCAATTATGCGCTTTATCTTTGATAGGAAACAAACGTGAAATTATTGAGTATTCTTTTAGTAAAAAGATAAAAAATGAATATATAAAGGTTGATATCTTTAAATTAAAAGAGGTGAATAATATTATACGACATAGTTGTCCTAATTTTAGAAAAGAAAAGGAGTTTGTGAGATTTCGAGATGGTCTTAAAATATGCCAGTTCAATAGTTATTTTACTGTTGATTATCCTAAGTTCGATTTAACTGTCAGCAAATGGGGGATAAAAATACCAAATAATCCTGATGATATATTTGAACTTCATTATGGTCATGATTGGGAAATACCTAAAACATCAAACTTTATTGATTTTAGTGCGTATCGCTTTATTGCAGAAAGATCGGAAACTGTACTCGGACCAAGTGAGAAACTTAAAGAATATATTAAAAATAATATGAGTTGTTGATGATGATTAGATTGCAAAATATTATTTTATTTGTATTACTAGCATTTTCTGGAGTTTATGTATCATCTTGGTTGATTAAACCTAGTTATGTCGCAGTTATCATTTCATTTTTTATCTTAACGATATTAACTTTACGTGGTGTTAGGTATTCGTTTTCATCATCTATTTTTATCTTGATAGCAATTTGCGTATTTTATACAATATTTAATCAATTCGCCCTTGAAGGAGAATTGCCAACAATTATTTTTTACTCATGCCTGATATTAATTCCATTGCTTGTATCAACATTTAAGAGTTCAACATCCAAAAGTAACATACTTCTAGTTTCATACATAATATTAATAATATATTACTCTTTTGAAACTTTCATAAGGATTACTAACCCAGATTATAGTCATTTGCCTAAAACAGGTGATGATGGTATAACGTCAACATTCTATATTTATAAAATTAATAGTATTGCTTTTGAAGATTCTAACTTTATCAGTGTTATTCTTGTGGTTTATTATATTTCATTAAGGAGTACGGCTCTTTATAGCGATATTAAAGTTAAATATAGTTTGGGACTAAATATTGGTCTGCTAACTTTGATTTTATTAACCTTCTCAAGATCTGCATATATAGGTGTGCTTATTTTTGAATGCATGGTTTTATTCTTTTTTAAGCCTGATGTTAATATGAAATTACGTGGGTTGTTAGTATCAATAATATTGGTAGGTGGTGGTATATGTGCTCATTTCATTATTGAGAAGATTGCTTCTGATCCGAGTTTTATAAGTAAATTTTATATTGTTGATCTTACTGTAAAGTATTTAAGTCATGCGTCAACTTTAGACATTTTATTTGGTATAGGATTCGGCAATGCTATCAATGTTCTTGGAATGGGAGCGCATAATATATTCATAGCGATTTTCATAGAAAATGGCTTGATAGGAACATTATTATACTTATACATATTAATTATGCTTTCAATACGGTATAAGTTAACTATGTTATTAATTATTCCAATTAGTATCATGGGGTTATCTTTTTCGCAAATAGCAATGCCGTATTTTTATGTAGTTATTGCATGGCTGATTTTTGTAAATGAGGACAGATGTGAAAAAATTAGTAAGTGTTGTAATGCCCACTTATAATAATGAGAAATATATTAAGTCTGCAATAGATGATATTATGAATCAAACTTATCAGTATTGGGAGTTAATAATAATTAATGATGGTTCAACAGATAACACCTGCCAAATTTTATCAGAATACAACAAGGTTAATAATATACATATTATTAACCTTGTTGCTAATAAAGGAATTTGTGAAGCATTAAATGTTGGTTTAAAGATTGCTAAGGGAGATTTTATCCTCAGGTTTGACGCAGATGATAGATGTTCTAGTGATAGAATAAGTAAATTACTTGAATACATGTTAAAGAATAATATTGATATAGTAGGAAGCTCTGTAATTACTATAAACGAAAATGATGATGTAATTGGTAAAGCCGTTTTTAGTGATAACGAGAGGATTATAAGCCGTTTAATAAGATATGAAAACCCTATATTACACATTTGGCTGGCAAAAAGAGAAGTATATGATAAATTAGGAGGGTATAGGATAGGAGGAGTGGAAGACTATGATTTTATTCTACGAGCTCTAGACTCTGGTTACAAGGTATCTAATATCAGCGATTATTTTGGTATTTCTATTCGAAAACATAGTAGAAATACTGCGAATACTCAAGGATGGAGGCAACGTAAATGTTTTAATTTGGCTTGGACGTTACATAAGGAAAGGTTGAAAAAAGGTTATGAAGTTACAAGCAGCATACCAAGATATGGACGTTTTATCAAATATGGTGATAAAATCCACGCCATATCTAATAAATTATTAGTTAAGGGGATTTCTTCAAAAAAATTATCCTATAAGATAGCGATAATAGTAGCTGCTGCTGTTATTTCCCCATATCAGTTTCAATATTTAATTTATCGATTCATTGGCAAGATAATAAAAAAGACTCTATGAAAATACTTTACATCATACCAAGTTTAAAAAAATGTGGGCCAGTAAATGTTTGCTTATCATTGGCAAAAAATATCTCGGAAAATCATAGTGTTTCTATATTGGCTTTTCGCAATGGAAATTCCTTTAATGATTTTTATTCTTGCTGTGATAATGTTAAGATAATACCAATTTATAATCTTTTTGCCATAGCAAGATTTATTGCTGCCGAGAAATTTCAGATTATCCATTCGCATTGTTTGGTACCTGATTTTTTATTATCTTTGTTTAGCTTCTTTTTCAGGAATAAATTTATCCCAATATCGACAATACATAATTATATTGATATTGATTATATTTTCAGTAAAGGACTTTTTATAGGTAAGTTGATGGGAGTCATTAATCGGCTTTCATTAAGTAAAATTAAGAACTTAGTTTCATGTTCTTTAGCTGTTAAATATTATTGTGATGTTGCTTATGATATAAGAAGTACTGCAATTAGTAACGGAGTTCCTATTTCTCCATATATAGATGAGATGCAACAAGAATGCAATAAAAAATTTATTGATTTTTATTATGTTGGTGTTCTGACAGAACGCAAAAATGTTGACTTACTCATACAGTCATTTCATTTATATAAAAGAAAATATAAAAATGAAGACCGATTGCATGTGATTGGCGGAGGGGAGTTGTTGGAAGTTTTAAAAAAAAATAACAAGTGCGATTATATTATTTTTTATGGCCCTCAAGTAAATCCATGGCCTATTATTAAATCTTTAGACATTTATGTGAGTAGCTCTAGAGCTGAAGGGATGCCGTTGGCATTATTAGAAGCGTTATCAATAGGAAAGGCATATATTTGTTCAAATATTGAACCGCACTGTGAGGTCCATCATGTTGTTAATGGTGGTATTATTTGCTCCTTTGATAAAGATGATTTTGTTAAAGCTTTTCATCATATGAGATATTGGGATCTAAAACCAAAAAATGAGTATATTCTTGAGAGGTTTAAGAATAATTATGCAGATTATATAATGGCTGGGAAATATCTGATTAAGTATGAGGAGTTACTCAAGGAACATGAATGACATAAGGTTTTCTGTGTTAATGTCTCTATATAAAAATGAGTCTGAAAAATTCTTGGATGATTGTTTTTCTAGCGTATATGATCAGACGTTACCTGCTAATGAGATAACTCTGGTAATTGATGGCCCAATTCCCAATTCACTTGAATATGTTGTGTTAAAATGGATGGTTTTTTTACCTATAAATGTGGTTAGACTTGAAAAAAATGTTGGATTGGGCCAAGCATTAAACTATGGAATTAAAGCTTGTTCAAATGATATTATTATAAGAATGGATACTGATGATATTTGTAAAAGAAACAGATTTGAAGTTTTAGTAAAAAAATTGAATTCAAATAATAGGTTAGCTGTAGTCGGCTCTTGTATCGAAGAGTTTGTTCATCTTCCAAGTAATATTATCTCAGTAAGAACTGTTCCACTAGATCCTGAATCCATAAGGAAAGAAATCTTAGTTAGAAATCCTTTCAATCATATGTCTGTTGCATTCAGAAAAAAATTTATTGAAAGCGTTGGTGGATATGTCCATCATCATTTTATGGAAGATTATAATCTTTGGTTACGAGTAGTGGCATCTGGATTTGATGTGTGTAACATTAATGAGTCGTTAATATTAGCTAGAGTTGGTGATAATATGTTGGCTAGGCGAAAAGGGCTGAGGTATATAAAAAGTGAATTCCAACTTTATCGGCTAAAAGTTAAACTTGGTTTGCAGTCACATATATCTGGATTCTGCATTTTGTTAGTAAGAAGCATTCCGCGATTACTCCCTCTAAAGGTCTTAAAAATTATTTACCAATATATTCGGAAGTAATTATATAATAATTCTGAAGATTGCACTCTTATTTTTTCTTAGTTGTATCTTTGTATGTTAACATTACGTTTAAACCGAACCGCTAAGACGGTAATTTCGTGACAGGAGTAAACAATGTCAAAGCAACAGATCGGCGTCGTCGGTATGGCAGTGATGGGGCGCAACCTTGCGCTCAACATCGAAAGCCGTGGTTATACCGTCTCTATTTTCAACCGTTCCCGTGAAAAGACGGAAGAAGTGATTGCCGAAAATCCAGGCAAGAAACTGGTTCCTTACTATACGGTCAAAGAGTTTGTTGAATCTCTGGAAACGCCTCGTCGCATCCTGTTAATGGTGAAAGCAGGTGCAGGCACGGATGCTGCTATTGATTCCCTCAAGCCATACCTCAATAAAGGTGACATCATTATTGATGGTGGTAATACCTTCTTCCAGGACACCATTCGTCGTAACCGTGAGCTTTCTGCCGAAGGTTTTAACTTCATCGGTACCGGTGTTTCCGGCGGTGAAGAGGGGGCGCTGAAAGGGCCTTCCATCATGCCTGGTGGGCAGAAAGAAGCCTATGAACTGGTTGCGCCGATCCTGACCAAAATCGCCGCCGTTGCTGAAGATGGCGAACCGTGCGTTACCTATATTGGTACCGATGGCGCAGGTCACTATGTGAAGATGGTTCACAACGGTATTGAATATGGCGATATGCAGCTGATTGCTGAAGCCTATTCTCTGCTTAAAGGTGGCCTGAACCTCACCAACGAAGAACTGGCGCAGACCTTTACCGAGTGGAATAACGGTGAACTGAGTAGCTACCTGATCGACATCACCAAAGACATCTTCACCAAAAAAGATGAAGACGGTAACTACCTGGTTGATGTGATTCTGGATGAAGCAGCAAACAAAGGTACCGGTAAATGGACCAGCCAGAGCGCGCTGGATCTCGGCGAACCGCTGTCGCTGATTACCGAGTCTGTGTTTGCACGTTATATCTCTTCTCTGAAAGAGCAGCGTGTTGCCGCATCTAAAGTTCTCTCTGGCCCGCAAGCGCAGCCAGCTGGCGACAAAGGTGAGTTCATCGAAAAAGTTCGTCGTGCTCTGTATCTGGGCAAAATCGTTTCTTACGCTCAGGGCTTCTCTCAGCTGCGTGCTGCGTCTGAAGAGTACAACTGGGATCTGAACTACGGCGAAATCGCGAAAATTTTCCGTGCTGGCTGCATCATCCGTGCGCAGTTCCTGCAGAAAATCACCGATGCTTATGCCGAAAATCCGCAGATCGCTAACCTGCTGCTGGCTCCGTACTTCAAGCAAATTGCCGATGACTACCAGCAGGCGCTGCGTGATGTCGTTGCTTATGCAGTACAGAACGGTATCCCGGTTCCGACCTTCGCCGCTGCGGTTGCCTATTACGATAGCTACCGTGCCGCTGTTCTGCCTGCGAACCTGATCCAGGCACAGCGTGACTATTTCGGTGCACATACTTATAAGCGCATTGATAAAGAAGGTGTGTTCCATACTGAATGGCTGGATTAATCTGATTTAACCAACAATAAAATTGAGGCCCGGCGTATATTGCACCGGGCTTTTTTTTGCCAATTATCTTATAGACTAAATTTCACTGCTTAATATTAACTTAATAAATATCAGCTATTCTTATAAAGAAAATCTGAATTGTTTTTCGTTGCGTTGACCATCTGACAACGTAGCGTTAAAACTTTTAGCTCTAATCAGGATGCTAAAAACATCATGATTCACAGTTAAGTTAATTCTGAGAGCATGAAATGAAAATCACCATTTCCGGTACTGGCTATGTAGGCTTGTCAAACGGGCTTCTAATCGCACAAAATCATGAGGTTGTGGCATTAGATATTTTACCGTCACGCGTTGCTATGCTGAATGATCGGATATCTCCTATTGTTGATAAAGAAATTCAGCAGTTTTTGCAATCAGATAAAATACACTTTAATGCCACATTAGATAAAAATGAAGCCTACCGGGATGCTGATTATGTCATCATCGCCACTCCAACCGACTATGATCCTAAAACTAATTATTTCAATACATCCAGTGTAGAATCAGTAATTAAAGACGTAGTTGAGATAAACCCTTATGCGGTTATGGTCATCAAATCAACGGTTCCCGTTGGTTTTACCGCAGCGATGCATAAGGAATATCGTACTGAAAATATTATTTTCTCTCCGGAATTTCTCCGTGAAGGTAAAGCTCTTTACGATAATCTCCATCCTTCACGTATTGTCATTGGTGAGCGTTCAGAACGCGCAGAACGTTTTGCTGCTCTGTTACAGGAAGGCGCGATTAAGCAAAATATCCCGACCCTGTTCACCGATTCAACCGAAGCAGAAGCGATTAAACTGTTTGCTAATACCTATCTGGCGATGCGCGTAGCATACTTTAATGAACTGGATAGCTATGCAGAAAGTTTAGGTCTGAATACTCGTCAGATTATCGAAGGTGTTTGTCTCGATCCGCGTATTGGCAACCATTACAACAATCCGTCGTTTGGTTATGGTGGCTATTGTTTGCCGAAAGATACCAAGCAGTTACTGGCGAACTACCAGTCTGTGCCGAATAACCTGATCTCGGCAATTGTCGATGCAAACCGCACGCGTAAAGATTTTATTGCCGATGCCATTTTGTCACGCAAACCGCAAGTGGTGGGTATTTATCGTCTGATTATGAAGAGCGGTTCAGATAACTTCCGTGCGTCTTCCATTCAGGGAATTATGAAACGTATCAAGGCGAAAGGTGTTGAAGTAATCATCTACGAGCCGGTGATGAAAGAAGACACATTCTTCAACTCTCGTCTGGAACGCGATCTCGCCACCTTCAAACAACAAGCCGACGTCATTATTTCCAACCGAATGGCAGAAGAGCTTAAGGATGTGGCAGATAAAGTCTACACCCGCGATCTCTTTGGTAGCGACTAACATCTTGTTATCAGGGCGATTTTCGCCCTGATTCTCTTATGTTCCCTTTGTAATAATTCATTATTTTTATCATTTATCCTATAGCATTCATGGCGATTATCGCTAAACTATGGCGACTTAAAATTATTTCGTCCGTTAGGGTAATGATGAGAGTAGAAAATAATAATGTTTCTGGGCAAAACCATGACCCGGAACAGATTGATTTGATTGATTTACTGGTCCAACTATGGCGCGGCAAGATGACTATCATCATTTCTGTCATTGTGGCTATTGCCCTGGCTATAGGGTATCTGGCCGTTGCCAAAGAAAAGTGGACTTCCACAGCTATCGTTACTCAACCTGATGTGGGGCAAATCGCTGGTTATACCAACGCGATGAATGTGATCTACGGATCAGCTGTACCGAAAGTCTCCGACATTCAGGCTTCACTTATCGGACGTTACAGCACTGCATTCTCAGCATTAGCGGAAACGCTGGATAACCAGGAAGAAGCAGAAAAGCTGACCATTGAGCCTACCGTTAAAAATCAGTCATTACCGTTAGCGGTTTCTTATGTGGGTGAAACACCTGAAGGTGCGCAGAAACAGCTGGCGAAGTATATCCAGCAAGTTGACGACCAGGTCAATGAAGAACTGGAAAAAGACCTGAAAGATAACATCGCGCTGCGTATGAAAAACTTGCAGGACTCTCTGAAAACCCAGGAAGTGGTCGCGCAGGAGCAGAAAGATCTGCGTATCCGTCAGATTCAGGAAGCGTTGCAGTATGCGAATCAGGCGCAGGTGACAAAGCCACAAGTTCAGCAGACTGAAGATGTGACACAAGATACGTTGTTCCTTTTGGGGAGCGAAGCGCTGGAGTCGATGATTAAGCATGAGGCGACCCGTCCGTTGGTGTTCTCGCCAAACTACTATCAGACTCGTCAAAACCTGCTGGATATCGAAAGCTTAAAGGTTGATGATCTTGATATTCATGCTTACCGTTATGTGATGAAACCGATGTTACCTATTCGTCGCGATAGCCCGAAAAAGGCAATTACCTTGATTCTGGCGGTGCTGCTGGGCGGCATGGTTGGCGCGGGGATTGTGCTGGGGCGTAATGCGCTGCGTAATTACAACGCGAAATAATCTTTGCAGCTTTAAAGAAAACGGGCAGGGTGGTGACACCTTGCCCGTTTTTTTTGCCGGATGCGATGTATCCAGCTTACGTGTGCAGAGAGAATAGTCGGCCCGATAAGCTTGCGCATCGGGCTATGGCTCCGGATGCGACAACAACATCGCATCCGCTTACCCAGTAACTCACTGATGCCGTTTACGCAGGTTCTCAATTACCGTCGTTAAATCCAGATCCTGATCCTGCAACAGCACCAGCAGGTGATACATCAAATCAGATGCCTCGTTGGTCAGCTCAAAGCGGTCATGTACCGTTGCTGCCAGTGCGGTTTCCACGCCTTCTTCGCCCACTTTCTGCGCAATGCGTTTGGTGCCGCTGGCATACAGTTTGGCAGTGTAGGAGGTTTCCGGGTCGGCAGATTTACGTTCGGCGAGCAGTTGTTCCAGTTGATACAGGAACAGCCACTGGTGAGCGGTGTCGCCGAAGCAGCTGCTGGTGCCTTTGTGGCAGGTTGGCCCGATGGGATTCGCCAGCACCAGTAACGTGTCGTTGTCGCAGTCCGGGGCAATACTCACCACATTGAGAAAATTGCCCGATGTTTCGCCTTTGGTCCACAGTCGCTGTTTAGTGCGCGAGAAGAAGGTGACTTTGCCGCTTTCGATGGTTTTGTCTAAGGCTTCCGGGTTCATATAGCCCAGCATTAACACTTCGCCGGATACCGCGTGTTGCACAATCACCGGCATCAGTCCGTCGGTTTTTTCCCAGTCCAGTTCGCGACATTGTTGTTCTGTTAACATATCCTGATCTCCACGCCCTGTGTTGCCAGGTACGCTTTTAATTCACCAATATTGATTATTTGTTTGTGGAATACAGAAGCTGCCAGCGCGCCGTCAACGTCGGCATCGCGGAAGGCTTCGAGGAAGTGTTCCATGGTGCCTGCGCCACCGGAGGCAATCAGCGGGACGTGGCAAACTTCACGCACTTTTTTCAGTTGTTCGAGATCGTAACCGTTACGCACGCCGTCCTGATTCATCATGTTGAGGACGATTTCTCCGGCACCGCGTTTTTGCACTTCCTGTACCCACTCGAGTGTTTCCCACTGAGTAACGCGGGTGCGGCTTTCATCGCCGGTATATTGATTCACATGATATTTACCGGTTTCGGCGTCGTACCAGGTATCAATACCGACCACAATACACTGCACGCCAAAGCGATCGGCCAGGCGAGTAATTAACGTCGGGTCCGCCAGCGCAGGGGAGTTAATGGAGATTTTATCCGCGCCAAAGGAAAGAATTTTGGCGGCGTCATCCAGCGATTTAATCCCACCCGCCACACAGAACGGAATGTCGATCACTTCCGCCACGCGAGATACCCAGCTTTTATCTACCACACGGCCATCGCTGGAAGCGGTGATATCGTAGAACACCAGTTCGTCAGCGCCTTCTTCAGCGTAGCGTTTTGCCAGCGGCACGATATCGCCAATGATTTCATGGTTGCGAAACTGTACGCCTTTCACCACCTGACCATCACGAACGTCGAGACATGGGATTATGCGTTTTGCCAGCATGCGATGGCCTCCTTCACGGTGAATTTACCTTCCAGTAATGCACGACCAACTATTACGCCGCGCACGCCCGTACCACGCAGGGCAGCAACATCGTTAATGTCGCCAATGCCGCCGGATGACTGAAATGCCACCTGCGGGTATCTGGCGCACACTTCTTCATATAAAGAGACGTTAGAACCTGCCAGCGTGCCGTCGCGCGAGATATCGGTACACAGCACATGTTTCAGTCCGACGGGCAGATAGGTTTCCACCAGTTGTTCCAGTGAAACGCCCGAGTTCTCTTGCCAGCCGCTGACTGCCACCTGCTTGTTGCCTTGCTCGTCAATACGGACATCCAGCGCCAGCACTAAGGCATCGGCACCGAAACGTTCAAACCAACCTTTCACCATTTCTGGTGATTTCACCGCGGTGGAACCGACCACCACGCGCGCAACGCCTGCTTCCAGCAACGCCGCCACGTCTTCTTCGCTACGCACGCCGCCGCCAACCTGCACCGGAACGTTAACGCCCGCCACCAGGGTTTTAATCAGCGGGATTTGACGTTTAGCCGGATCTTTTGCCCCGGTCAGATCCACCAGGTGCAGCACTTCGGCACCCTGCGCGGCGTAATCCTGTAAGCGCGGCAGCGGGTCGTTACCGTAATCGCGCTGTTTGCCGTAATCACCCTGATGGAGACGCACCACAGTGCCGTCGATTAAATCTAATGCCGGAATAATCATCACATCTCCAGGAAGTTTTTCAGCAGCTTAGCGCCAGCGGCACCAGAACGCTCCGGGTGGAACTGCACGCCGTAGAAGTTATCTTTTTGTACCGCCGCGGTGAACGGTTCGCCGTAATTACACTGGGCGATGGTCCACGAATTGACCGGCATTGCGTAACTGTGAACAAAGTAAAAGTACGCGCCGTCTTCAATCCCCTGAAACAGGCGATTGCCTGCCTGCGGATAAACGCGGTTCCAGCCCATATGTGGCAGTGGCAGACCAAAGTCGGTCATTTTCGGCACGTCTTCGTCGATGATGCCCAGCAAATCGACGCCGTTGCTCTCTTCGCTGCGCCGCCCCAGCAGTTGCATCCCTAAGCAGATGCCCAGCACCGGTTGGGTACAGGCTTTGATGAGATCAAACAGCTCGCGCTCACGCACCTGATCCATCGCTGCTTGTGCAGTGCCAACGCCGGGTAAAAATAGTTTATCGGCCAGCAACACGACGTCCGGGTCACGGCTGACTTTGGGTTCATAACCGTGACGCGCAATGGCAGACTTCACCGAGTTCAGGTTGGCGCAGCCGGTATCCAGGATCACCACGTTCATTACAGCACTCCTTTCGACGAGGGCAGGGTGTCGCCTTCCACGCGGATGGCCTGGCGCAGGGTGCGACCAAAGGCTTTAAAGAGACTCTCTACACGGTGATGATCGTTTTTACCTTTGGTTTTCAGGTGCAACGTCACGCCCATGGTGTATGAGAGCGAACGGAAGAAGTGCTCGATCATTTCGGTGCTGAGATCGCCCACGCGCTGGTAGGTAAATTCGGCTTTATATTCCAGGTGCGGGCGACCAGAGATATCCAGTGCACAGCGGGCAAGGCATTCGTCCATCGGCAGCACAAAACCAAAGCGGCAAATACCGCGTTTATCGCCGAGGGCAATTTTTAACGCTTCGCCCAGCGCCAGGCCGGTATCTTCGACGGTGTGGTGATCGTCGATATAGAGGTCGCCTTTGACGTTGACTTCCATGCGGAAACCGCCGTGGGTGGCGATCTGATCCAGCATGTGATCAAAGAAGCCAACACCGGTGTTAATCTTGCTGCCACCTTCGCGATCCAGCCACACCTGGACATCAATTTGCGTCTCTTTGGTGTTGCGCACTACATGGGCGTAACGGTCTCGTTTAGTGAGTTGCTCGCCAATCATCGGCCAGTTCAGGGTTTCGCGGTCGTAGCGTAAACCATTAATGCCCATGTTTTCCGCCAGTTGAATGTCGGTCGCGCGATCGCCAATCACATAACTGTTAGCGCGATCCATCGCTTGCTCAGCCAGATAACGTTCCACCAGTTTTACTTTCGGCTTACGGCAGTCGCACTCATCGGCGGGCAGGTGCGGACAAATCAGCACTTCATCAAACTGTACGCCTTGCGAGGTGAAGATCTGCATCATCAGGTTGTGCGGGCCATCGAAATCCGCCTGCGGGAAACTTTGTGTTCCCAGACCATCCTGATTAGTGATCATCACCAGCTTGTAGCCCGCTTTTTGCAGCTTCAGCAGCTCCGGGATCACGCCCGGTTCAAAGGCGAGTTTATCAAAACGGTCCACCTGAAAATCACTCGGCGGTTCGCTAATCAGGGTTCCATCGCGATCGATAAAAAGATACTTCTGACTCATCAAACTTGCTCCGCACGTAAGGCGTCAATGACGCGCTGGCTTTCTTCACGGGTTCCGACGGTAATTCGCAGGCAGCCGCTTAAAGAGGGTTGTTTATTCTGATCACGTAAGATAATGCCCTGATCCCACAAAGATTTAAACACTGCACTGGAGGCTTTAAAGCGCGCCAGAATGTAGTTGGTTTCAGAGTCAAAAACCTGCTCCACGCAGGGGATCTCTTTCAGTGCGGCAATCAGGTATTCGCGTTCTGCAATAATTTGCGCTACCCGTTCGCGCATGGCGACGATCCCCTGCGGGCTTAACGCCTGGGCCGCAATGTCGGCAACCGGCGTCGAGAGCGGGTAGGGGGCGATCACTTTCATCAGCAGGTTGATGACTTCTTCGTTTGCCAACGTAAACCCGCAACGAAGGCCCGCCAGAGCAAAAGCTTTCGACAGTGTGCGCAAAATAGCCAGGTGCGGATATTCCGCCAGCCAGCCAGCCAGCGATGCCTGCGGGCAAAACTCGATATAGGCTTCATCGGCAACCACAATGGCTTTACCGCGGGTTAACTCCAGCAGAGTGCGAAAATCCTGTGGATTGATCAGTTGCCCGGTCGGGTTGTTGGGGCTGCAAACATAGACCACTTTTACGTCGTCCAGCTTGTCGGAAATGCCCTGTAAGTCCAGTTGCCAGTTGTCCAGCGTCGGCACTGTGCGGCACTCGACGCCAATGGTTTCGGCGCTGACGCTGTACATGCCGTACGTTGGCGGGCAGTAGAGGATGGCGTCTTTACCCGGTTCGCAAAAAGCGCGAATCAGCAGTTCAATACCTTCGTCCGCGCCACGACTGACCAGCACCTGTTCCGGTTTTACGCCTGCATATTGCGCGTAATTTTCAATCACCGCTTTCGGCTGACATTCCGGGTAGCGGTTGAGCGTTTGCTGAGTAAGCTGAAACTCCACGGCTGTGGGGTATTCGTTGGCGTTCAGCCAGACGTCGCCGTTACCGCCCAGACGACGCGCCGACTGATACGGCGTCAGGTTGCGGACGTTTTCACGCGCTAAATCGGTAATAGTCACGGTGCTCATGCTTGCTCCTTAAGGGCGTTAACACGCAAAGTAACGGCATTTTTATGGGCGGTCAGGCGCTCGGCGGCGGCCAGTGTTTCAATGGTTGAAGCCAGCGCGGAGAAGCCTTCTTTCGACAGTTCCTGCACGGTCATACGCTTCTGGAAATCCGCCAGCCCGAGGCTGGAACAGGTGGCGGTGTAACCGTAAGTCGGCAGAACGTGGTTGGTGCCGGAGGCGTAATCACCTGCGGATTCCGGTGACCAGTCACCAAGAAATACCGAACCGGCGCTGGTGATGCTATCGACCAGTTCACGGGCGTTGCGGGTCTGAATGATCAGGTGCTCCGGGCCGTACTGGTTGGAGATCTCCACGCACTGCGCTAAATCTTTAGTCACGATCAGGCGGCTGGCGTTCAGTGCCTGGCGGGCGGTTTCGGCACGCGGCAGTTCTGCCAACTGGCGTTCGACGGCCTCGGCAACGCGACGCGCCATATCAGCAGCGGGCGTCAGTAAAATCACCTGTGAGTCCGGGCCGTGTTCAGCCTGAGAGAGCAAATCAGAAGCCACGAAATCCGGCGTAGCGCCGCTGTCAGCAATCACCAGCACTTCCGACGGGCCTGCGGGCATATCGATCGCCGCACCGTCCAGACGCTGGCTCACCTGACGTTTCGCTTCGGTGACAAAGGCGTTACCCGGCCCGAAGATTTTGTCCACTTTTGGCACAGATTCCGTACCAAACGCCAGTGCGGCAATGGCCTGTGCGCCGCCGACGTTAAACACGTCCTGCACACCGCACAGCTGCGCCGCATAAAGGATCTCATCGGCAATCGGCGGCGGTGAGCACAGCACCACTTTTTTACAGCCCGCAATACTCGCCGGAGTCGCCAGCATTAATACCGTTGAGAAGAGCGGGGCGGAGCCGCCAGGAATATACAACCCAACTGAAGCGACTGGGCGCGTGACCTGCTGGCAACGCACGCCTGGCTGCGTTTCTACATCTACCGGCGGCAGTTTTTGCGCAGTGTGGAAGGTTTCAATATTCTTCACTGCCACCGCCATCGCCTGTTTTAGCTCGTCGCTCAGGCGTTCGCTGGCGGCGGCAATTTCCTCAGCAGACACCTTCAGTGCGGTAACCGTGGTTTTATCAAACTTCGCGCTGTATTCCCGCAGGGCCTCATCGCCGCGTGCTTTCACGTTATCGAGAATATCGTTAACAGTGCGGGTAATGCTTTCAGAAGCGGAGATCGCCGGGCGCATTAACAGCTGGCGTTGTTGCTCCGCAGTACAGCTATTCCAGTCAATGATTGTGTTAAAGCTCATGGCGATCACTCCATCATCTTCTCAATCGGCAGGACCAGGATTGAACTGGCACCCAGCGCTTTCAGTTTTTCCATCGTTTCCCAGAACAGGGTTTCGCTACTGACCATGTGCATCGCTACGCGCTGTTGATCACCCGCCAGCGGTAGAATAGTTGGGCGTTCGGCACCTGGCAGCAGGGCGATGACTTCATCCAGACGTTCGGTCGGTGCGTGCATCATGATGTATTTTGATTCACGCGCCTGGATAACACCCTGAATACGGGTCAGCAGTTTGTCGATCAGTTGCTGTTTGGATTCTTCCATTTCGCCATCGCGTTGTATCAGGCAGGCTTTCGAGCGATAGATAACTTCGACTTCGCGCAGGCCAACTGGTATGCCGACGAGTTCCGCAAGGCCATCGCCGCCGGGCTCAAGGCGGCGGCCGAAACCGGCGGCTCCACCACCACGTGGGTCATGAACAATCATGACGTGCCGCGCAGCCCCTCCCGCTATGGTCTGCCGCAGGTCAAGGGCGCGCCGTATCACCAGCTGCCACACGACTGGCTGCTGCGCGACGGCACCACCTACCCGGAGAACCGCGAACTCGGCACCCGCCGTGCCCGTGCCGCCGCGCTGATGGAGCTCGGCCTGCCCGGTGCCGCATACATCTATCAGGGCGAGGAGCTGGGTCTGTTTGAGGTGGCCGATATTCCGTGGGATCGACTGGAGGATCCGACCGCTTTCCACACCGCTCAGGCCACGATGGATAAGGGCCGTGACGGTTGCCGCGTGCCTCTGCCTTGGACCGCTTCCGACGAGCCCGCTCTGGCCGATTTCAGCCGTCCGGCTCCGGCCGACGATGGCACCGGCGAGAACCATGTGCCGCTGTGCGCCGCCGGCCAGTTCGGCACGGGCGCTTCCTTCGGCTTCTCCCCTGCGGTTCGCGCCGATGGCGTGACGCCGGCCGCCGACCCGCACCTGCCGCAGCCGCTGTGAAGCAGGCCGCCAATTCCTTAAACTTCATCACAGAACACCAGATTGACAGCTA
>OGWV01000790.1_pt1 | contig 19770 bp, 20 predicted proteins | sample 1576081 | NCBI WGS metagenome assembly OGWV01 (sample SAMEA3541541, study PRJEB24748) | human gut metagenome | biome: human gut; feature: human-associated habitat; material: faeces | place: China | collected 2012 | reverse complement strand
GGTACTATCATAGATACCATCATACACACGCGCATAGTCGCCGTCAACTGTTAGAACTTTTTCTTCGTGATAAATACCCTCATCATCATAATAAGTAAGAGTTCCATAATGTTCAGGCAAATCTTTTCCAAAATCATTATTGATAGGCATATGGAAAAGTTTTAAATGTTCTTCTTGGCGATCTTTACTATATTTTTCAAACATTCCCTTTTTACCATAAACGATAAAAGATGGTCTTGATTTTACTCTAAAGTAACTTGATTTAACCGATACTTTTAAAGTTCCATAATAAAGATCTAAATCAAAATAATCATTCATACGCCCTGTTCCTAAAAGTTGTCTTACGTCATAATGAATATCATCAGGTTTTCCAAAGTAAGAAATAACTTGATCTAAAGTATGACAACCATGTCCATATAAATAAGACATTGCTGGATCAAAATGATCTACACTTTCAGGAATTTCAGGACGATAGTAATCAAAATGCATTTCAAGTTCTAATAAATCCCCTAATTTTCCTGATTCAATCACTTTTTGTACTGTTAAAAAATCACTATCATATCTTCTATTTTGGTAAGCAGAACAATAAAGTCCTTTTTCTTTAGCTAAAGCAAAGATTTCTTTAGCTTGCTGACTATTTTCCATAAAAGGCTTTTCACATAAACAATGTTTATTATGTTCAAGTGCTTTTTTAGTATATTCATAATGATAATGATGAGCTGTACAAACAACCACCATATCAATTTCATCATCTAAGAAAATATCATCTTGATTTTCAGTATAGTTGATTCCTTCAATTTTATCCCATACATCATGATGAATATGAGGATTATAAATCGTTTTAACTATAAACTTATCTTTTCTTTGTAAGACAAATGGTAAATGATAACGGTTGGTACTTTTACCATTTCCTATATATCCTAAAACAATTTTATTATTTATCATTATCAAACACAATCCCTTCTTGCATTCTACCTTCTTCCATTAATTTAGAAATCAATAATGAAAATTCTAACATTTCTTGTTGTTTTTTAACATCATTTTCTTTAATCATTCTTATAAATTCTTTAAATTCATAAATTAAACGATGTTTCTTTTCAAAAGATTTTACTTCACTTGTCCCATCGTTATAACAGATTTCATATTCTGTCATTTGACTTAATGGACATTTAACAACGATTGCTCCTAAGTTTCCTTGAATCGTATTCATTAAAGGCGCTTTACAATCTTTAGCCCCAATACATAAAGCTTTAAAATGTTCAAAATCAAACAACATCATCCCACTTGTATCAATATTTCTTTCAATATTTGCCATATATTTATGATAAACAGGTTTCCCAAACAAATCGATTAAAGCATGAATATTATAAACATTTAAATCCATTAAAGCTCCACCAGCTTTATGAAAGTCAAAGGCTGGTAAAATTGTTCCTTCTTTAAAAGCATTATACCTTGATGAATATTGCGAATAGTTAAATGAAACAATTTTAATATCTCCTAATTTCTTTAAATCTTCTTTTAATGAAAGAAAAGCAGGTGTGTAATGTAAATTCATAGCTTCAAAAATCATTAAATTCTTTTTATTGGCTGTTTCAATTAAATCTTCTAATTCTTTACTATTCGCTGTAATTGGTTTTTCAATAATGACATTTTTATCATTTTCTAAAGCTTTTTTTGAAAACTCATAATGTAGATGATTAGGTAAAGCACAATAAATTGTATCAACATCACTTTGAAGTAATTCATCATAATCTGTATAAACTTTATCTAAATGATATTTTTTCATAAGTTCTAATGCTTGTGATTTTGATTTTTTTGTTGAAAAAAGATAAGTCTTTTCAACACCTAGCTCGTGATACATGGTAAGAACATCTTTAACAATCATTCCTGTTCCTAAAATTCCTAGTTTCATTATTTTGCTTCCTCTCTTATTCTTTCAATTGTTTCTTGTAATTTTTTTGAATCTTGTAATGTATGTGTTGATTGATTATGATTAATCAAAGCTTGTATTTCTAAAGTCATATCGTCTCCTTCAATTGGATATGTTTTTTGCATAACTTCATTTTCTAAATGAATTGTATATTCAACCACACGATTAAACATTGGAACATAGATTTCTCCCTTTTCTCCTTTAATTAAAGCATAACGTTCTTTATTATAATTAATTGAACCTTCTACTTTTCCTTGAACTTCATTTTTAAAATTTAAAGTTGCTTTAAAATTCATTTCAATCTCATTTTCTTTTTCAATATGAGATTCAACACTTTCAACTGGTGCATCCACTAAAGCAAGGACAAAACCAACGACATAACTTCCTACATCATTTAAAGCCCCACCTTGTTTTGGATCAAACAAGTAAGAATCTTTTTTATCTGTCCCATCAAAACAAAAGTTTGCTTCAATTGATTTTAATTTTCCAATCAGTTTTAAATCTTCTTTTAAATGATTAAAACCATTATTAAACTTTGTTTTAAAAGCTTCTAAACAATAGCCTTGATATTCTTTAACATATTGATTAATTTCATCAATATCTTCACTTTTTAAGACAAGTGGTTTTTCACATAAAACCGCTTTATGATGTTTAATGGCTTCTATAATCCACTTTTTATGTTCATAGTGAGGTATTGCAATATAAACGGCTTCAATATCATCATCTTTTAAAAGTTCTTCATAATCACGATAAAGTTTAACTAAAGGATGACTTTGTAAGTAACTGTCGTTTTCATCTAAAGAATGTGAGGCAATGGCATGCACTTTTCCCCCACTAGTATAAGTAATACTTTTAACAAACTTACGCGCTATGTTTCCATAACCTATAATTCCAAAATTCATTTTTCTACCTCCAATAACGCTATTGCTTCTGCAATATCATTAACACAATAATGTACTTGTTTTTGTATTTCTTGAGGGGATGTTTTAAAAGTAAAGGCTGTATCTACGACTTTTAACATTGGTAAGTCATTATAGGAATCCCCTATTCCTGCCATCTTTTCTAATTGGTAATGATCTTTAATGATTTTAATTCCCGTTCCTTTAGAACATCCTTTTCTTACAATATCAACAGAGTTTCTATTTTGAAAACCTTCGATTTCATGATATTTTTGATTAATTTCAAAACATACTTTCTTAGTCGTTTTGTCATCTTTAAAAATAAGCGATATACCATAGATGATTTCATGCTCTACTTCTTTAAAAGAAGAAATGACTTTTAATTTAGGATTATAATCTTCTTTAAGGGTTGTATAAAAAACATCTGCATTTCCTGTTTGTAAGATGATTTGTGCATGTTGATGATATTCATTAAAGATTTGTTGAACGATTTCTTTTTTCATTGGAAAATCTTGAATGATATTTAAATCTTTATCTAAGATCACTGCTCCTGAAGAAAGAATATAGAAATCTAGTTTTAACTGTTTTAAATCAAACAGGGCACATCGTGGTCTTCCACTACATACACCAAATAGATGTTCCTTTTGGTACTTTTCAATAGCCTCTCTATCTTGTTTTTTTATTTGTTGATTGAAAACAAGCGTTCCATCAATATCACTTGCAAGAGCCTTCATCTTTTATTTTCCTTAAACAATCAACAATGACTTGATGATCTTCATCATGTGCGAGCCCCGAAACAAGAATGCTTCCTCTTAATTCATTTTGGATAATCAAAGGAAAACCTCCCCCACAAATAACAAGACTTTCATCTTTTTCATCTTCTTGATACGTTCCATTTTCTTCATTTTCTAAATAGATGTAATAACTACTATGTCCATATTTTTCAACTGTTTTTTGTTTACGATCAAGCCAAACGACTCCTTTTTTACCATCCATTAAATATTGAAAAACAATATCTCCATCTAAAACAATACGAATTCTAACATTTTTCAATTGATTCTTTTCAATATGATTAACAATGATTTGTCCTAATTGATAAACATCATGATTATTGAATTCTTGAAAAGAAAGTTCTTTTTCTAATTGTAAGACTTCTTTTTTTGTCATCTTTTTCACCTCACTTTTGTTATATCATATCTTCTTTTTTTATTTAAGAGATGTTCATCATTGTGGAAATAAGGTTCAAAGTAAATGAAAAAAAGTTCAGTTAAACTGAACTTTTGGTTCACTTATTTTTAAGATGATAAATAAGCGCATGTAAATTATTTAAGATGTACATAAAGGCAAGTTGAGAATAGAATGTTGCAATCTTATTTTGTTTTTCATAGTCAGGAATAATGATTTGATATTGACTATAAACAACAAGTGGACTTTGAAGATTAGCAGTAACCAAAGCTGTTTGAATTCCTTTTTGATTTAAGATTTTCATACATTCTAAAAGGGATGTATTTTCTCCACTATAAGAGATAAACAAAGCAAAATCTCCTGGCTGTAATTGTTTGGAAATATAGATTTCTTCCCCATATTGAGTTGCTAAGATAGGAAATAAATTAAGCTTTGCAAGTTTATTAATAAAGTTTGCTGCTGTTATTTGGCTATCGCCATAGCCATAAATAAAAACTCTTTTCTTTTGTACCATCAATGTTGCGATTTTATTTAAGGTTTTAATAGATAAATGATGATAGACTTGTTGAATACTTTCTTGATAAAGAGAAAACATGTTTTGAATGATTTGTTCACTTGTTTCATTGATTTGAAATGGGGTTGTATAGTCTACTTGACTTACCATATATTTATTGGCTTCAAGTTCTTGTAATAAAGCAAGTTTAAATTGGCGATAACCTTGATAGCCTACTTTATGACATAAACGAATGATCGTTGCATTTGAAGTATAGCTTTTTTTTGCTAGATCATTGATTGAAAGTAAAGTTAAATCTTCTAAATGATCTAATAAATAATCAATGACTTGTTGTTCTGATTCAGTATAATGATTTTCTTTAAGTTGTTGTAATATTTTCATTATTCTTTCATTAAAATATCAAGCGCTTCTTCCACACTATCAACCACATCATCAACAATCGATGTTAAACTCTCTGGTGATGTTGGAAAAGTAAAAGAATGATCCACGGTTTCTAACATAGGAATATCATTATACGAATCCCCAATTCCGGCAACTTCCTCTAAATGCATTAATTCTTTTAATTTTAAAATTCCTAAACCTTTAGAACATCCTTTTTCAGTAATATCAATATATTCTTTATTTTGATGTGCTGTTAATTCAGGAAAATGTTCTTCAATATCAAGACACACTTTTCTCGCGTTTTCATCCGTTTTCGCATTCATGGATAAACCATAAATATCTCCTTCTACTTCATCTAAAGAAGTAATAACTTGTCTAACCATTGAACCTAAGTCTTCTTTTAAAAATGTATAAATTTGCATATTAGCTTGAATAAAAATATCATAATTTTTTTGATAACGATCATAAAATTCATGTAATAAATGTTTAGAAATCGTACTTTTATAAATAACTTCTCTTTCTTTATTAAGTACAAGTGCCCCTGTACATAAAATATAGAAATCAAAATCAATATAAGGCTTACAAAATTCGTAAATACCTTTAAAAGGTCTTCCACTACATAAACCAAATAAGTTGCCTACTTTTTGAAATTCCTTGATTTTCTTTAAATCCCCTTCTTTAAATTGCTCATTAAATAATAATGTTCCATCATAATCACTTGCTAGTACTTTCATAATAATCCTCCAATGCCTTTATTGTAGTTGATTTTGTAAAAAAAGAAAATCATTTTCATCGATTTTCTTTTTTAGAAACATCTTCTTATTTTAATATTTCTTTTATTTCCTCTAAATTTTCCACAAAATAAATACCTTCTTGTTTTTCCTTAGATGATAAATCAAAAGTAATCATCTTATCTAAAAGTTTCTTTAAATCATCATAATATCCATTTAAATTATAAAGCATACAAGGTGTTTTTAAATGTTTCAATGAGACTTTAGACATAACTTCTGTAATCTCTTCTAACGTTCCTGTTCCTCCTGGAAAAGCAATAAACGCATCTCCTAATTCAATCATCTTTGCCTTTCTTTCACTCATATCTTGCGTCACAATTAATTGAGTTATTTCAGGATAATCAAAACCAGCATCAATGAAAAACTGTGGTTCAACTCCTATGACTTTTCCTTTTGCCTTTAATACACTTTCAGCCAATTCTCCCATTAAGCCACATTTAGAACCTCCATAAACAAGTGTATGTCCATTTTCACCAATCCACTTACCAAGTTCTCTTGATGCTAAAATAAGGTTTTGATCATTTCCATTACTTGCCCCTAAATAAACTGTTATATTCATGTATACCTCCAAAATTTATAAATCTTTTTTATCCTTTTGGCTTATTATATCATTTTCTGTATAAAAAATGCGTTTTTGTTTCATAATAAAGCAGGTGATTTTATGAATGAATCTTATTGGCAAAAGACAAGTCAACATCCTTGTTTTAAACAATTAAATAAAGATATAAAAACCGACATTCTTATTATTGGTGGTGGTCTATCCGGCATTTCATGCGCTTATCAATTAAAAGAAACAGATAAACAAATAACTGTTGTTGAAAAGGATCTTTTAGGTTGTCATACCAGTGGATGTACAACGGCTAAAATTACTCTTTTACAAGATCTTATTTATCAAAAACTTGTTAAACATTATAATATTGAAACAGCTTATCTATACTATCAAAGTCAAAAAGAAGCAATAAAAGGTATTAAAGATTTAATTGAAAAAGAAAAAATTGATTGTTGTTTAAAAGAATGTACGATGTCTTTATATACTGATAATTTAAAAAATGTTGAAAAACTTGAAAAAGAACAACATTATTTACAACTCTTTGGTGAAACTGTTTTTGACAATCAAAAACATTTAAAAACAATCAGTTTGCATCATCAATATATCTTTCATCCTTTAAAATATCTCTATCATCTTGTGAAATGTTGTCAAAAGAAAAATGTTCAATTTTATGAACATAGTCGTGTTGATAAAATTATAAAAAGAAAAAACGATTTTCTTGTCTATGTACAAGGACATCGTATTATCTGCCAAGATCTCATTCATGCCTCGCGTTATCCTTTTATAAAAAAAGGTTTCTACTTTTTAAAAATGTTTCAATCTTTAGAAAGTGTTGATTTAAAACAAAGAACAGGAAATCAATGTACCCTCTCTATTGATCTTACAGAAAGTTATCGTCCTTTAAAGAATCATGCTTTAGTTATTAATTCTAAGAGTAAAGATTGGTTTGCACAAGATACGATTCCTTTAAGAGGTATTCCTTATATGGGGCGTTATAAAGAACATGAATATTTTATTTATGGTTTTCAAAAATGGGGTATGACAAATTCTTTTTTAGCGTCTAAAATCATTAAAGATCTTTATTTAAATAACGATAATGCCTATCTTTCCTTATTTTCATGTCATTATTATTCTTTAAGTTATTCTAAAATATATTTGAAACAAATGCTTCATCATCTTTATCTTGGTTATGTCAAATTTCATTTTCATACCAAGAAAAATTTACAAAGAGGTCAAGGAAGATTAATGAAAATCAATCATAAACTCTATGCTGTTTATTTAGATAAGCAAGGTATTTATCATTATTTTTCTCCCTACTGTCCTCATTTAAAAGGTCTACTTTCTTTTGATGAAAAAAATCAAATATGGCATTGTCCCTGTCATCAATCTATTTTTGATTGTTATGGAAAACTTATTGAAGGGCCTTGTTTAAAAGATATGAATAAACAAAAATGATACCCATTTCATTCCTTCTATTATATAATAGTAATCTGGGAGGAAGTTTATGAAAACATATTTAACATTAGATGTTGGTGGCAGTGCCATCAAATATGCGCTATTGCAAGAAGATTTAACTATTTTAGAAAAATCAAGTGTACCAACTCCTATGGATACCCTTGAAAACTTTATTGAAACAATTGGAAAAATCTATGATCAATTTCAAGATCAGATCGATGGCATGGCTCTTTCTATGCCTGGTATCATTGATCCTGAAAGAGGCTATCAATATACTGGTGGTGCTTTACGTTATATTGATAAATTAGAAACTGTAGAAGTTTTAAAGAAGCGTTGTCCAACAAACATTACAATTGGTAATGACGCTAAATGTGCCGCCAATGCGGAAATTGGTTTTGGAAATCTCCAAGATATTCAAGATGGCGCTGTGGTTATTTTAGGAACTGGGATTGGTGGATGTTTGATTAAAGATCATAAAGTTCATACAGGAAAACATTTTTCAGCAGGTGAATTTTCTTTTATTAAAACAAACAACTTAGATCCTTTTACTTGGAATCATGCTTGGTGTACGAGAAATGGTATTTCTGGGTTATTACAACGTGTTCAAGAGGCACTTGAAACAGACAAAAAATATACTGGAATTGAAATCTTTGAAATGGCTAATAAGGGTAATGAAAAAGTCATTAAAGGAATCGATGCTTTTGCTAAGGAAGTCGCAACTCAAATCTTTAATGTACACATTATTTTTGATTGTGAAAAGGTGGCTATTGGTGGCGGTATTTCTGCTCATCTACGTAGTGAAATCGAATGAGCAGAGGGACAAGAAACAGGAAGAACGTGAAAATAATTATCAGTCTGTAATAGAAAAGCTTACAGAAAAATATCAGATTCTTTATACCGTTCAGAATGACCTGAATGAAATAAAGAACCATCTTCTGGCGAAGCAGGATTCACGTTCGGAATGAGATGAAAAAAAGAATTGATGTCCTTAAATGACGAAAAAAGTCCGTGGCCTGTATCCTTGTATGATAGGCCACGGACTTTTTGGAATGATAAAACAGCTATTATTTCTGTTGGAAGACTTTTAGGTGTTATTAGTGCCAGAAATAGGTAATGGGAAGTTATTTAGAGTAAAATAAAAATTGTAAAAAGTAAAAAAGAAAGGATAAAAAATGAGAAAAAAGATTCTGAAAGTGTTTTTTGTGATATTGACAGGTATCACGGTGACCCTGACAGGATGTGAATTGTCAGGAAGCAACGAATCCGCGCAAACGGAAAGCGAAAGTGGTAAGGATGCTGTAAAGTTTATTCCAAATCTTACTACGGCTGTTACCAGGAAGCCAACGCCCACAGCTGTGGCAGCAAATCCAGGAGACAGTGTGCAGAATCAACAGTCTGGAAATAACGCAGAAGCGGAAATTTACCAAAGCCAGGGAGATCCCGCAGATCAGGAATCTGCACAGGAAGAAACTTATGATACCCAATATATCACTGGTAATATTCTGTATTCCGATGAAAATACGATAACAGTAGAAGTGGGCGAATCAGGAAATTATTATAATATGGTTTTTAATATAGAAAACGCCGTCCTGAATATAGCTAATGGGAGTGCTGTACGATCCGGACTGAATGTTGACCTGGAGTATTATAGTCAGAATAACGTTAATATAGTAATCATGCTTACGAGTGATGGGGAGGAATATTTACCTTCCAGTACATTAGAGGAAGCGCAGAAAATGGCCGACGAATATGTACCTGATGTGAGTGAATCGGAAAACGAAGATTTTGAAGATACCTCTCCCAGTGAATATTAGATTTTCTCGCATTTTCTCGGAAAAGGCACTGCATATGCAGCGCCTTTTTCTCAGGTGCGCTCGTCAGGCGCATGTTCAAAAATCGTTAAACACCTGCAAGCTTTGCAAAAGTATCTCTTCCCGCAATTCCATCCGCAGTTAATCTCTTAGAAGTCTGGAATTTTTTCACACCTTGCTTTGTGGCGGCTCCAAAGGCATTATCAATCCCGTTATTCAGGGTAATACCATGAGCATAAAGACCAATCTGCAGAACTCCGACATAAAGGTTATTGGCCCCTTCTGAAAGCACATGAGCAGCACAGGCATTGGATGTGTTTGTTCCCCAGATGCCATCGGTTGTAAGGCCAGTGCCGTATACGGAATTAAGTGCAGTCTGGATTGCTTTAATATATGCTTTCTGACTCGCAGATCCCCAGATACCGTCTACAGTCAATCCGGCTTTGAACTTTGAGTTCAATGCAGTCTGAGCTGTTTTAACTGCGGAGGAACCTGTGGAAGCAGTTCCTTTGCCTACATAATCCTGATGCATATAACCGATTCCGATTCCAGACACTTTCACATGAACCCATACACCAGAGTTGGTTCCATCTAGCTCAAGGCTGGTTCCCTTTGATACCGTACCCATGATGGCTCCGCCTGGCGTCTGACGTACATAAACGCCATCTCCAGTACATACCCCAGTGCTTTTCGTTGTCCAGGTAGAAGGAGTTGTTGTTTCGCCAGAGTTATTAATGGAATTAATAATACTATAATCCGGCCTGGCGAATCTTGTACCGGAGGACGCACTCAATGTACGGTTTCTCTGATATACGCCGATCCCTTCAGCTACCACACCGGAACCGTCATTTGTATTGCCTTCAATGGTAGTATAAGAATTACCACTAACAGCAATAACAAGTCCAGTATGATTAAATACCGACCCATTATGATACATTACGATGTCTCCAGCTTTCGGCGTAGAATAATTGGTAAATTTGGTTGAAATGTTTGGAACACTTATATACGGCCAATGCTTTAATAATTCCGAAGCCTTCGACTTGTTAAAGGCTTTCATAAATACCCAGCTTATAAAGCAGGCACACCATGCCTGACCCTGGTATTCCGGTGCAACATCCCGCCAATACTTTGTATAATTAGCGGTTCCTGCATTTGCGGTCTTGCTGTCAAGATTTGCATTCGATGCTTTCTCACGATAACCGATTTCTGCTTTTGCAATATTTATCGCTGCCTGAATTGCATCGGATGCTGTCACCTTATAATTAGTGATATAGGTCTTTAATGCATTATATACCATTTTCTGTCGGCTCTTATATGCTCCGACCTGATTTCCGGTATCTGTCTGGCAGGCAGTATAAAGATGATCCAGTGTGTAAGGCTTTGTAGTCTTGGCAAGAATCCTTTTCACCGCAGAAAGTCCACCCTGATGGCGAAAATTTGCACACATCATTTTGGCATCCATTGCTGTAACGCCCAGAGAAGCTGCTTCCTTCACATAAGTTTCCATCTGTCCATCCATAAGCTGATCCTGGCAGCGATGACCAACTGTTGAATTGATAATATGTACAATTGCCTTCGCTTTTGCCGAGGTTTTTGAGAGCTGATAGTTTGACCAGTCTGTTTTATTAAGATCCGCCGCGACACCGGCCGTATCATACTTGCTGAAAGTTGCGGCATCAGTAGTTTTAATCTTAAGAAGAAGTGTACGAGCCTCATTGCCATACCACTGTCCGGCACCGATTGTGATCGCATGTTCCGCAGAACTGTTGGTATATGCTTCCGTAAAATCAGCATAGTCCTTTTGTCCATATACTTGTCCGCCAGTTTCCACTGCATAAATAATATTTCGCATTACAAGTTTTTCATGATCTGTCATTGTGTTTTTTCTCCTTTTGAAATTTTGGAATTTGCAAATTCATTTTATAAGGAGAAAAATAGTCTCAAAATGTAAACCGCTAATCAAGATTTTTGACAAAAAAGTGCCGTGAAATCCAATGAGCAGAAGTGCAAAAGCAGGATTCATGTTCGGCAAGTGATGAAGAGCAAATTTGATGGCTGAAAACGAAAAAAGCCCTTGGGCTGTACCGTATGCTACTGCGCAATGACTTTTGAGAATGAAAATGAGACAGTTGTTACTGTTGGAAGACTTTTAGGTGTTGTTAGTGCCAGAAATATATTATGGGGTGTTATATGAGGTAAAATAAAGAAGTAAAGGTTGACAACAAGGATAAACGATATGTCAATGTAACTATTGACTGTATAGATGGGAATGGGATGAGGGGAATACCTCTTAGATGTCCTTACCTCTATACCATAAAAAGAAATAAGTCTGTAAGAGATTTCTCTTGCTTACAAACTTATTATACGAGATGGAGAAAAGCATGTGCGGAATTTGTGGATTTTTCGGAAAGAAAAAGAACAAAAGAGAGATTGTGGAAAAAATGAAGGAAAAGCTGGTACATCGAGGTCCAGATGCGCAGGGCAGTTTTGTAAATGACAGCGTGGCCCTTGGATTTCGCCGCCTGAGTATCATCGACCTGGAAGGCGGCCTGCAGCCTATGAAAAGCAGCAGTCAGAACCTGACAGTGGTGTTTAACGGAGAAATCTATAATTACCAGGAACTGCGGGAGCAGATGGAACGGGAAAAGAAGATTCTTTTTGTCACCCGCTCGGACACGGAGACGCTGGTGAATGGTCTTGAGGCTTATGGTCCGGCGTTTGTGGAGCAGCTTCGTGGAATGTTTGCCTTCGCCGTCTGGAATGAGAAAAAAGAAGAACTGATGCTGGCGAGGGATTTTTTCGGAATCAAGCCGTTGTTTTACACAGTGGTGGATGGAAATTTCGTGTTTGCGTCGGAGATTAAGAGCATCCTGCAGTTCCCGGGCGTCCCGAAAAAGTTGAATGAACGGGCGCTGGAGCAGTATCTTTCTTTTCAGTATTCCGTGCTGGAGGAAACTTTTTTTGAGGGAATCTACCGCCTTCCGCCGGGCTGTATGCTGTTTTACCGCCAGGGAAAGTATGAAATCTGCAGATATTTTCAGCCGAAGCTACAGCCCGAGGCGGGGTGTTCGCTGGCGGATATGGAGAAAAAACTGGAGAGCGTGCTTAAAAAATCCGTCCGCCGCCATATGGTCAGTGATGTGGAAGTGGGAACTTTCTTGTCCGGCGGTGTGGATTCGGGTTTTATTGCCGTGTTGTCCGGGGCAAAAATGGCGTTTACGGTGGGATTTCTGGATGGGAACAGCGGCTACAACGAGGAAAACAGGGCCAGGGAGGTGGCCCGGTATGCGCATCTTTCTTATCACATGCATACTATCGGGAAAAAGGAGTTCTGGGATGTGCTTCCAAAGGTAATGTACGCCCTCGACGAGCCCAGCGGTGATGCTTCTGCCGTCGCCATGTATTTTTTGGCTGCCAAGGCGTCTCGTTATGTGAAGGTGGTGCTCTCCGGGGAGGGTGCGGACGAACTATTTGGCGGTTATAATATCTACCGGGAGCCTCTGGCTCTTCAGAAAGTGGCCTGGATTCCTGAAAAGATCCGGCGTGCGGTTTCCCGGCAGGCGAAAAAACTGCCGGACCGCCGCGGCAAGAGCTTTCTGATCCGGGCCGGCCAACGGGTGGAGGAACGGTTTATCGGGAACGCCCATATTTTCACCGACGAGGAGCGCCGGGAGCTTTTGAAAAATCCGACCGACACGCCGTCCTGTCAGGAGTTTCTGCGAAAGACTTATGAAGAAGCCGCCGGGCTTTCCGACCCGGAGAAAATGCAGAACATCGACCTGAAATACTGGCTGGCCGGGGATATTTTGCAGAAAACCGACCGCATGAGCATGGCCCATTCGCTGGAGGTGCGCGTGCCCTTCCTGGACCGGGATGTGTTCGAGGCTGTCCGGACACTTCCGCCGGAGGCAAAATTTGCCCACGGAAAGACGAAGTATCTGTTTAGGAAGGTGGCCCGGAAATACATCCCGGAAGACACGGCCGCGCGGAAAAAGCTGGGATTTCCGGTGCCTGTCCGTGTCTGGCTGCGGGACGACGACTGGTACGGGAGAGTTAAAAAAATGTTTCAAAGCCCCATATCCCGTCAGTATTTCCACACGGAAAAGCTGACGGCGCTTCTGGAGGAGCATCACGCGGGAAAGAAGGACAACAGCCGGAAAATCTGGACGGTGCTGGCGTTTTTGTTCTGGTATCAGGAATATTTTGATGAGTAAAAATAATAAGAATAACCCAAAAAAGATTGTAAAAATAGATTTTGAAAGTATTTTTGGTAATGATGGCGGGAAGCAGCTGTAAAATATATAGCTTCTGTAGTGAGGATTATATGCAGGATGGAAATTGGGAATATTGTTTAAATACAATATTCCTTTTTTTATAGATATAAGAAACCTTTGATTCTGAACAAAAAATAAGTTTACATTTTTATGCCCAGATACTCTTTAAAAAATAAAAGGGTATATGATGCAGGAATATAAAGATTTGGTTATACAGGCGAAAAATGATTCAAAATATATGCAAAGCTTACTTTGCATAATGGAACCTTTAGTAAAATCATATGCAAAAAAAACTTAAAAAAAGAAAAATACGAATGTGCATATATGGATAATGAAGGTGATTTACAAGAAAGCTATAGAGCGGATTATTCATCTGTGGAATTAGCATTTGATCTGAAAAATATAACCTTAAAAATGACTTCAAACCAAAGGGATATTTTAAAATACTTGATTTTAGGGTGGTCAGATAGTGAAATCGCATCTTTCTTACACTTTAGCCGTCAATATGTAAACAGAGAAAAGAAAAAATATATCAATTTCTGAAATGATTTTTTACATAAATAGTAAGTGCTGAATTATTGCTTGAATTTGTGACATAAACATATTTGCAGCAGTCAAAAGAAGAAGCAACATGTTTGAAAGAAAAATTAAGTCAAAAATGCCGCAGCCTTTGAAAATATTGGCTGCGGCATTTAAAATATATGATATGTTTGATGTAAAAAACATCAGGTTCTCAACCAGACATTTGGGTAAGTCAAGATGATGCTTCTGATATAAGATATGCAACATTAAAATCATCATATACTTGAGAATTTAAATGCATATCTTCATATAACTTGATATAGTCTTCGATTGTTTTGGTGTTATCCTCTGCATATATATGAGTGTTTCCATCGTTGTCCTCAACAAATAAGAGAGTAACATCTATTTTATCTTCTGTTAACCAGAAAGAGATATATTTTGAAAGAGTCCCATCAATTTCTGTGGCACCATCCAGAATTTGTTCATCTGATTCCAGCTCATTAATATGTTCCCAAAAAATTTGAGGAGAGAACGCAAGTAATTTTAAGTTTTTTTGAGAGTCTTCTGAGTACCATATATGTGCTTCTGTGTTGAGATAGTCGGTTATATTAATATCCGTATCTGCCGGTAACTCATAAGTTTCACCGGCGTCAGAAGTCAGCGAAAAGGTTTTTGCATGATTAGAATAAGAAGTGACAATCCCCTTGACAAAATAGTAAGTTATATCTGAATCACTATCATAATAAGAGCCGGAACCATCTATATCATAAGATACATATTGCCCCTCAGGCTCCTTAGGGGCGGAAAGGGTGATTAGATCTGAGGGGGCTTTGCCAAAAGCTTGTCCGGATAGCAATATACTACCGAGTACGATACTGCCTGCGATACATAGAATTTTTACATTATTCATGGTTAAATGGCCTCCTTGTTTAGTTGTTGAATATTATATCAATTAAAGTGTGAAAATTGTAATTTTGACTTATCGAAATATGTTTTAGAAATGAGTAGAATTTCGGTTATTTCTGAATATTTGTTTTTAATGAAAATAATGGTTTACATTTCGCCTGTAAGTTACTTTATATAAGACAGATAACCGGTTATCACAAATAAAAAACGGAGGTAATATAATATGGCAACAGCGAGTACAATTATCAAAACAGCGAGCAATGAGATTGGAGTAAAAGAAACCGGCAATAACAACGTAAAGTACAATACGGAGTATTATGGAAAGGCGGTAAATGGTGATGCTTATCCGTGGTGTGCAGTGTTCGTATGGTGGGTGTTTAAACATTCCGGCGCATCTGGCATTTTTTATGGAGGTGGAAAAACAGCATCTGTCTATGAAATTTGGAGATATTATAATTCATTAGGACGTGTTTATTCAAGCCCGAAGGTCGGAGACCTCGCAATTATTACTACGTCTGCGGGGGGAACTTATGGTCATGTTGGTATTGTTAAGTCAGTCAGCGGAAATACGTATGTAACAATTGATGGAAATTCTAAAGATCAGGTAAGAACAACTAATCGTACTGTTGGTTCTCCCAAGGCTTCGTTTTGCAGACCGGCATATGGAAGTGGATCTGGTTCCAGCACAAACCTCTCTATGGGCTCAAGTGGAACTGATGTGAAGGATATGCAGAAAAAGCTTATTGCATTAGGCTATAGTTGTGGTTCCTCAGGTGCAGATGGGTCTTTCGGACAGGGAACATATAATGCCGTTTGCAATTTTCAGAGAGACCATGGCTTGACGGTGGATGGTGTTATTGGGCCTACGACACGATCTAAAATAAATTCCGCATATTCAAATTTAGGAGGAAGTAGTTCCGGCACAAATCTGTCTATGGGCTCAAGCGGAACTGATGTGAAAAATATGCAGAAAAAACTTATTGCTTTAGGGTACAGTTGTGGTTCCTCTGGCGCAGATGGAATTTTTGGACAGGGAACATATAACGCTGTTTGCAAATTTCAGAAAGCAAATGGTTTATCCGTTGACGGAATTATTGGACCTGCTACTCGGGCGAAAATTAATGCTTTATATGCAAAATTGTAAAATGGATATAAGATAAAAATGACAGATGCAGGAAGTAGAGTTTTTAGAATCTACTTCCTGCATTTGTTTATTTGATAAATGTATGGTAAATGGTGTTTAAAAAAAGACGGGAAATACTAAAGAAAGACTATATATGGGCAGCGGTTTATGTAGCGGGGATCGGTCAGTATGGAAACTATCCGGATGATTATCTGCATGATGTAGAGATATGCCAGAGCTTTGCCTGCTAGAACCGTGAAGAAATGGTGGAGAGTGTTTTGGAAAAGATAAGAATGAAGTGCCAGAAGGTATTTCATACTATCCACAATTACATTGATACGGATGAGATGATCTTAAGGAAAAGTACGATTGCTGCTCATGCCGGTGAGAAAGTCCTGATTCCGATTAATATGCGTGATGGAAGTGTATGGCGGTGGGAAAAGGCAATCCAGAATTCTTCATCCAGCCAGAACAGGATTTCCATAAATTCCTCCGGCATGTCTCCGAAGAGCGGTGAGATTGAAAGCAGACTAATGTTAAGAACATCTGCAATTTTTTTTAAATTTCCGGTCTGGGAATCCGGGCATTCGTTTCGTATTGAGTAATTCTTGTGCCGAAGGCTTTGTTCAGACCGATGGCGCGGCCAAGTTGATTACCGGTCATAGCTCTGAATTTTCTGCATATCTTAATCCTTTTTCCAATAGTTATGTTGAAATTTTCTCCTTCTTTTGATACAAATACGTTATGATTTTTCGTGATTATTATTTTTAACAACAGCGTTGCTTCTTGAAGCAAATGCTGGATGGAGCGTCTCCTGGTTCTGGGAAATATCAGGCGCAGACGGTATCTGCTCCTCAACATTTTCAGAGTGAAGATGGATATCCTGCTGTTTCCGGAGTTTTTTCCATTCGTCTCGGGCGGTGGCCTGTTCAGCTTCTAATTTTTCAATCTGTGCGTCCAGTTTCTCCGGCTTTGGCAGAGCCTTTACGCCGAGCTCCTTCAGGGCCTCTTTGCTGGTAATGTGAAGCTCATACTCTTTCTGATGTTGTCCGCGATAGAGGGCAGGATTTTAGGTATTTTTTTCATTTTCTACGATTTCCCTGAAAGCGCGGTAAGCGGAGCATTGTTTTTTGATCAGCTGTTTCGTCTGTATCTGCTGGCCGATTTCATCAATCTTGTCCCGGGCGGAGGCAACGGAACCGTCCATATCTGCGATATGCTTCTGAAAATCCTCGTAGTTTAGTAGGTTATTCTCACAAAGATAATTAAATAAATCCAGGAGATATAGAATTTAATGTGGTAAAGCGATAAAAATATAGTTTTAAACTATAGCTGGTGCTAGATATTATGAATTGGCATATTTGGAAGTGTAGTGGTATAGTATGTTCATGCTCAACGGAGCGGGGAATAAGAGAGAGGGAGAATGAGATGTCTGGGATTGTGATTGAGAAGGTCCGGAAGTCTTTTGACACGAAAGATGGCGTGGTCGAGGCTTTGAAGGATGTGAACCTGAATATCGATTCCGGTGATATATATGGGATTATCGGTATGTCAGGGGCAGGTAAGAGTACATTGGTACGATGTATGAATTTTCTGGAGGTTCCTACAGAGGGACAGGTTCTGATAGATGGGAAGGCTCTTGGAGATTTGACAGAGAAGGAATTGAGGAAGCAGAGGGAAGAAATCGGTATGATCTTCCAGCATTTCAATCTGCTGATGCAGAAGTCAGTGATCGATAATGTCTGTTTTCCACTTTATATTAAAGGAAAGAAGAAAGCGGAAGCCAGAAAGAGAGCGGCAGAGCTTTTGGAAATCGTTGGTCTGGGAGACAGACAGAATGCTTATCCGGCACAGCTTTCCGGTGGTCAGAAGCAGAGGGTTGCCATTGCAAGAGCACTTGCATCGGATCCGAAGATCTTACTTTGTGATGAGGCTACCAGTGCACTGGACCCGCAGACTACTTCTTCTATTCTGGAATTGCTGAAAAAGATTAATAAGCAGTTTGGAATTACTATAGTGATCATTACTCATCAGATGTCGGTTGTGCGTGAAATCTGTACACATGTGGCGATCATGTATGAGGGTGAAGTGGTTGAGAAAGGACTGGTTGCAGATATTTTTGCAAATCCTCAGTCGGAGGTTGCCAAAGAACTGATCCGAAAGGATACAGGCTCTGATATCGACGCAGACAGCAGACTGGATGCAGGCAGGGAAAAAGGACAGGCAGAGATTAAAAGCGGTGAGAAGATACGAATCGTATTCTCCGAGAACTCAGCTTTTGAGCCTGTGATCGCAAATCTGATCCTTACATTCGGAGAACCGGTAAATATCCTGAAGGCAGATACCAAGAATGTAGGTGGTGTAGCCAAGGGAGAGATGATACTGGAGTTTATGGAAGGCAGTACCAGGACAGAAATGATGAAGCAGTATCTGAAAGAAAAAGGTTTAGCAATCGGGGAGGTGACAGAATATGTGGGATCATGAGACAATAATGATGATTGTCCAGGGTGTGGGAGAAACACTTTACATGACAGTTCTTTCCACAGTTCTGGGATACCTGTTCGGACTCCCGATGGGAGTGCTGCTGGCAGTGTCTGATAAAGAGGGACTGAAGCCAAATGCAGTGTTGTATAAGATACTGGATGCCATTGCAAACATTGTGAGAAGTATTCCGTTTCTGATCTTACTGATCCTGCTGATTCCTTTTACCAGAGCAGTGGTGGGAAAGAGCTATGGATCAACAGCAACAGTAGTTCCTCTGGTAGTGGCTGCCATTCCTTTTATCGCACGAATGGTGGAATCTTCTATTAAAGAGGTAGATGCAGGTGTGATCGAGGCAGCCAGAGCTATGGGTGCCAGCAATATAAGGATCATCGTGAAGGTTCTTCTGGTAGAAGCCAGAACTTCACTGATCACAGGAGCGACGATTGCGATCGGAACGATCCTTGGTTATTCAGCCATGTCCGGCGCAGTAGGAGGAGGCGGACTTGGAGATATCGCCATCCGCTATGGATATTACAGATATCAGTCAGATATTATGATCGTCACAGTTATATTGTTGATTATCTTATTCCAGATCTTCCAGACAGTTGGAATGAAACTGGCAGATAAGTTTGATCATAGAAAGTAAAGAGGAGATATTAAAACAAGGAGGATTCATTTTATGAAAAAAAGAGTATTATCAAGTATTTTAGCAGGAGTTTTAGCAGTCAGTGTATTTGCCGGATGCGGAAGCAAAACAGAAGACAACAGCCAGGCAGCAGATAACAGCACAACACCTGCAACAGAAGCAGCCGCAGAAGAGTCTACAGAAGCAGCAGGCGGCACAGTAGAATCAAAAGGAACAATTAAAATAGCAGCATCTGCAACTCCACACGCAGAGATCTTAGCAGCAGCAAAACCTATTTTAGCTGAGCAGGGATGGGACTT
>OGWV01000789.1_pt1 | contig 19773 bp, 19 predicted proteins | sample 1576081 | NCBI WGS metagenome assembly OGWV01 (sample SAMEA3541541, study PRJEB24748) | human gut metagenome | biome: human gut; feature: human-associated habitat; material: faeces | place: China | collected 2012 | reverse complement strand
ACTCGTCTATAAGTAAATTACAAATATTAAGAATGATAGTGAATCTTACAGGGAGAAAAGTTGAGAATCAAGTCTTTTGGGATTATTTAACTGAATATTATCATGTTGAAAATAACGAAATGACATCTTTAGATGAAAAGAAATTTGATGTGGTTCCTAATTATATTATGAAAATGTCAGATGAAATAATTGGCGAAATTTTCAAATAAAATTAGTGATTACTTAATTGGAGGGATAACTGTGATTTCTGGACATCCGTTCTGGCACAGTGTTCCATTGAGAGAATAGCGATATACTGAACCCCAGAGATTGGATAGTTCATGATATCGTTTTTTTTTACCAAAATCAAAAGTGAAATCTATAATAAAATTTCAAAGATAACAAACCGAAAAAGAGTTTGATAAAAAAACACCTGCTTTATGCTTTCGCAGGTGTTTGTATTACTTATTCAACAGCAGCATGAAAACTTCCATTATGTGTCTTTTTCGCTTCATATAAAGCATCGTCCGCAATCTTCGCAAGTTTTAAATAGTCATCATTACGTTTTGCGATGACAGCACCAGCAGATAATGTGATGGATGGCATATTACGCTTTTTCGCTTCTTTTTCCATAGAGGTGTTGATATCAATCATGATTTTCTTAGCAACATCATAATCATCAGTGTTATTGACATAAATTGCAAATTCATCCCCATGAAGCCTTGAGGCTAAATCGACAGTACGGATACGACCAACAATCATTTGAGCTGAAAGTTTGATTACTTCATCCCCTATCATATGACCATAATTATCATTAATTGATTTGAAATTATCTCCATCGATCATAATCAAAATACCAGCTTCATTTTCATCCATCGTATTTAACTGTTCTGCAATTGCTTTTCTAAAGGATTTTAAATTCATCATGCCTGTCAATTCATCAATGGCAGCTGCTTTTTGCGCAGCATTTAAAGCAATCTCTAAACGACGTTGTGTTTGCCCTAATTCTATATATGCAGCGTGTAATTCGCGATTTTTCATTTCTTTGCTAATATGACTGAGTATATATATCAATAATATTTCCACAATCAATAAAGGAATCAGCCATACCTGCATACTATCCTGTAACATAGACATAAAAGGAACAAGAACCATAAAACTATATTCGTTTCCTTGCATGATATAACCATAATAACGCTTTCCATCGAGCTTGACTATTTGTGATGTTTTATTGTGGTTTAATAAAGTTTGAAAACTGGTCCCAAAACTATTTTGAAAATCATAAAAAGCCTGTGCAGAATCTACTTGCTCCTGTAGTTTTTCTATTTCTGTTCCATTTAATCCCTGTCCATCAGCTAAAGCATTTTGTGCCTGTGTTAATACCTCTTTATTTTCATTTTAAGGTTCTTATGCAGCTGGAATATTCCAGCTGCCTTATCAAAAGTATACTACACTTATGTTTCTTATAAATCTTTTGTAATCTAATATTTTCTTATGTTTAAAACCACCTTTTGTATTCTTTTCTAATGTGACTTAATTATTTTTCTTGTGTTCTATTATCTTTAGCAAACTTTTCTTTTAAGTATTTTTTCTTATGTTCAAACATCTTTTGTATTTTAGTCTTTTGTTTAAAACTTTTGTACATTCTTCTTTAGTATCATTAAATACTTTTGTATTTCAAATATTCATCATTAGCTTTTATATAAACTTTTTCAAGTTATATACCTAAGTTTGCCATATTTTCCGCAATCTCATCTGCTGATATTTCTTCGTCACATTTTTCCCATGTCTCTTTATTCCAAATTTCTATTCTTGTACCCACTCCAATTATTATTGCATCTTTTTCCAAATTTGCAGATATTCTTAAATTTGTAGGTATTAGAAATCTACCTTGCTTGTCTATTTCACACTCCGTAGCTCCTGATAAAAAGAATCTAACAAAATTTCTAGCATTTTTATCTGATAATGGTAGACCTTTTAGTTTTTCTTCAAAGTTATTCCATTCTGTTTGAGAGAACGCAAATAAACATCCATCTAACCCTTTTGTTAAGATGAATTTATCCCCGATGTCTTGTCTTAATTTTGCTGGCATTATCAATCTTCCTTTTGTATCTAAAGAATGACTATACTCTCCCATCAACATCTGGCTTCACCTCTTTCCACTTTTCTACCACTTTGTTCCACTTTTTACCACTACAATTTAATTTTAATATATCTTTTTTAATTTTGCAAGTATTTTTAGGAATTTTTTTAATTTTTTTATACATCATTATTTTGTTCTTATAGCTAACTAGTAATTACATATTGAATTTAAAAAATCTATTGACTTTTACACTCATTATGATATTATTATTTTAACAAACCAAAGGGGGATTTCTTATGGCTCATAAAATTACCAAAATAGGTATTTTTGCGGAAAAGAAAATTCATTATTTTATTTTACCACAATCTTTAGAGCATTTTAGAGACATACTTAGTTTCCGGGCAGCACAAACTTGGTATTTGGATTTTACAGATGAACAAATAATTAACTTTGTAGAACATTACAAAAAATTAGTTGATTATTATCATACATTACCAATAAAAATAACTTATGAATTATTACCAGATACAGAATCAAATAATTTATATGAATGTCTTATCTTAGTTGTTGAATATGCTCCAAACATATAATATTTCAATATATTATATAAAACTCGTAATATTATACTTCTAAAAAATATAATACTACGAGTTTTTAATTTGCTAAATTTTTATATTTATTTGTAACACTTTCCAACTTTACTAAAACTTAATTTTTAACTATACCTCTTTTGCTTTAACAATAACTCTTTGCTTACTATCATCTGTACATGTAATAAGTGTTATTTCATTTTTACCTTTAGTCTTTTGCTCTAAGCAACTAACATCTTCTGGATCTACATTATATTTATTATATATTTTATATTTAACAGTATTACCTTTTACATCTTTTGTTAAATCTGTTATCAATATTTCTTCACCTATCTCAAGTGTTGGAACCTTACTAAAAAATCTTTGATTTCTATAATTATGTCCTACAACACAAAAATTTCCTGTTTCATTCGGATTTGGTCCTGCCAATTTACATGGTGATAATTTTAATAATTCTTCTGTTTCTTTTTCAGAACCTGTTTCCCCTTCTATTATAGGATAATTTAAATTCAATTTTGGTATTTCTATTTTAGCAATTGTATAATAACTATATCCATCTTCAGTAGTTTGCTTTTTGTCCCTTAAAGTTTCATAATTATCTGTACTTTCTAATGACTCAACTTTTAAATCTTCTTGAGCATTATTTAATACTACTGTTAACACCTCACTCTGTGCTTTTTTCTTTGTTTTTTCCACTTCTTCTTGAGTTTGATTAATATCAGCTAATATTTGTTCAGATACTTGAGCGCTTTTATTTCTCTTATAATCTATATAAAAATATATTGAAACAATTAGAACAATTATAATTAATGACAATATAAAATTAATTTTATACATTTTTTTCTTTTTTTTCAGTTCTGGTGTTACATATAATTTTTCAGTTACTAATATTTGATTCATTTTCTAACACCATCCCTTCTTATTTTACTTTAACATTTATATTATAACATATTTAACTAAATTTGAAAATAATTTTTGATTTCATTATACCAAAATTGAAGAAATATGAAATACCCTTCCATGATCTCCTAACATTTTCTGAGTTTCTTTTAAAATTTTATGATCATCATCTAATAAAATTAGTTTATTATATGCATTACATTTTTCATTCATTTTTTCTGCTTTTACTATATCCCTATTTTCCTTAGAATACTCATTTATTTCCTTTGTAATTATTATCCAGTTATTTTCTTTTACAAATGGTAGATTTTTTCTTAGCCATTCTTTTTTTTGTTCAGTAATCTTCAATGTTCTTGATAAAGTTAAAATATATATATCAACATTCTCTAATTTATCTAATTGTTCCAATACATTTATTACATAATTCACAGGTTCTACTTTTAAATATTCATCTTCCATCTTTTTAGAAACACTTTCATCTTGATATACATTATAAACAGCAATAGTTCCATCCATATCCACAAAAATAGCTATTTTTTCATTTTCTTTACTTATTTGTTTTATTTTTTCCATAAATTTTTGCATACTTAATATCATTCCTTTATCATAAATTTAAAGCACAAAAGTTAAAGCTTCTGTGCCTTTTTCCCTATTTTTTCAAAACTTTTAAAATTGTATCATAAACTTTATTATTCATTTCTAATACATTAATTTTATCTGTTCTTATAAGGCCTTTTGTTAATTGGATTCTATCAAAATACTCAATAAAAAATTTGTTATATTTCTCTATATAACCTTCATTGACTATTCTTCCTTCACCTCCACGCCTTGTAACCGCAAGTTTGGGTGATACCATTAATCCTAAAAACAAATCTGGATTAACACCTTCTAAACATTGCTTTTGAAAAGCAGAATATTCTTGTTTTGACACCATTTTTTATTGATAAAATTTCCAAGCATAAAATTGGCTATCAATAATTCCTCTGTCTATTAATACAACATCAGCTGTTGTATAACATGCCTTTAAAATACCAGCTTGTGTAATATAATGCATCCATAAATTTGCATCAAATATTCCTTTTGGTATTTCTACTGGCAATTTTCCCACAGATTCTTCAAGAATAATTGTTTTATATCCATCTCTTTCAAGCATATTTACCACTGCATTAATAGCTGTAGTCTTTCCTGCTTCTGGTGTTCCAGAAAACTCTACCATAAATGGTTTTTCTGATTTCCGCATAATTATGCCCTCCTATCAGTTATTTTATACCCCATATTTTTATGTTACAAGTATACTATATAAAATTTAAAATTGCAATATTTTTTTAAACTCTATCTGAAATTCGAGCAAAATCTTTCAAACTTAATTCTTCTGGTCTTACATTTTCTTTTAAGCCTAATTCTTTCAAAATTTTTATTCCTTGTTCCTTATTATTCAAAATATTAGTATTTACTAGAGAATTCAATAATGTTTTTCTTCTTTGTGTAAAAGCACATTTAATAATTTTAAAAAGCTTCTTATCATCATCTACACATATTGGTAATTCTTTTCTAATTTTAAATTGAATTACCTCAGAAGTCACTTCAGGAGCTGGTATAAAGTTTTCTGGTAATACTTCCAAAATTTCAAAAGCCTCAGCATAATAATATACACTATAAGTAATTGCACCAGCCTTTTTAGACCCTGGTATTGCTGTTAATCTATCTGCAACTTCTTTTTGCACCATTACTGTAATAGTAGTTAAATCCAATTTTTCTTCTAACAATTTCATGATTATTGGAGTTGTTATATAATATGGTAAATTCGCAACAACTTTTGCACTTTTTATACTTTCTTTCTTTTTTTCATTTTGTATTATTAATTCTAAATCAACCTTTAAAACATCTTCATAAATTATTTCAAAATTATCATATAAAGAAAATCTTTCTTTTAATATTTTTACCATTCTAGGATCTAGTTCAATACATATAACTTTTCCAGCTCTTTCCAATAACTCTTTTGTTAAAGTTCCAAGCCCTGGTCCAATCTCTATTACTAAATCATTTTCAGTTATATCACTACTATCTATTATTTTACTAACAGCTTCATCACTTATCAAAAAGTTTTGTCCTAATTTCTTATCTGCTTTTATATTATATTTATTCAATATAAATCTTGTTTCATCTAATATAGTCGGCATAAAATTCTTCCCTCCAAAATTTTTATAAACATTAATTTCTTAAATATTATACCATGCTATAATATTTTTTACAATATTTGCTTTATATGATTTATCTTGACTTTTCCATATTTTATATATACTTCTATTACATCAAATCTAATATAATCTAATTCATGACATTTTTTATACATATAGTATTTTGCTGTTTGATACAGATGTTTTTGTTTAAAATAGTTAACCGCTTCTACAGGCTTACCAAAACTATCACTGCTTCTAGTTTTCACCTCTACAAAAACAATTTCATTATCTTTCCTTGCTATAATATCAATTTCACCTCTCTTAGTATAAAAATTAGTAGTAATAATTTCATAACCATGTTTTTCCAAATATTCTGCAGCCAACTTTTCTCCTATTTTTCCTATTCTATTATTTATTTTCATTTTCTCCCTTTCCCAAGGCACAAACTTAGTTGGAAAAAAATTAAATTTTGGCAAGGCAACTTTCATTTAAAATGCAAGAGCGCATACTCTGTGTATGTAACCGTGTTTTAAATGGAAGTTAACGCAGCCAAAATTATAATTATTTTTCAACCTTTTCCCTTCAAAATATATTTTCTCCCAGGCAGCTCCACAACCCTCTCCTCCAAAGTCAACATCGTAATTTCATAATTTATCTCTTGAACATCCATATTCGTACACTTCACAAGTTCATCTATATCTATAGGCTTATCATTTATAAAACTATACACCTTATATTCTACACCATCAACTTTCTGCTCTATTACATTCTTTTTCTCTACATCCATTTCTCTAAATTTATTATAAAATTGTTCTTCTATATCATCTTCAAATCTCATTTTAACCTCTCTTCTTTGTTTCACTCTATTTTTTATTTTGTCTATAATATCATTTTCAGAAGTCACCATATAACCTCCTTTTTTAATAAGAAGATTTGGCACATACCCTTTTTTACTATCCAAATTACTTGGTATGCAAAATATCGGTAAATTTAATTCAGCCGCAATTTTTGCTGTATTTCTTGTTCCACTCCTATAATCACCTTCCACCACTAAAACTCCTTTACTCAATGTAGCTACAATTCTATTTCTTTCAGTAAATTTATAACTATCTGCTTCTACTCTATCAGCATATTCTGTTATCACTAATCCTCCATTTTCTACAATTATTTTATATAAATTTTGATTTTCTTTTGGATATATATTTTCTAGGCCACAAGGAAGTACCGCTATAGTCTTTGACTTTTCTACCATTGCACCAATATGTGAATAACTATCAATTCCTTTTGCTAAACCACTAATAACAATGATTCCATTTGCACTTAATTTTTTTGAAAAATTTAATGCCATATATTTTCCATATTCCGTATTTTTTCTTGTACCAACAATAGCAATTTTGGTATTTTCACCTTTTAATAATTCTGTATTTCCAATAACATATAATTGTTGTGGTGGTTGTTTTAATCTCTTTAATTCTAATGGATATTCTTTATCTTCAAAATATATTATTTTTCTATCTACTAATTTCAACACTTCCTTTCTAAGAATATACAAAAGCCATGCTATATTACAAATATTCATTCTAATATCACAACTAATTATATTTATTACAAAATACATCTTTTATCTAACACTAATTTACAAATCTATATTGAATAGCTTCAGCTATATTTTTTGCTGTAATTTTCATATTCCCTTCTAAATCCGCAATTGTTCTTGCAACTTTAAGAATTCTTGTATATGTTCTTGCAGTTAAGCCATAATTTATAAAAGCCTTTTCCATAATCTTATTTCCAACATTATCTAACTTACAATACCTTTCTATTAATTTTGGCGTCAATTCACTATTATACAAAATATCCATATTTGCATATCTTTCTCTCTGCATTTTTATAGCCTTTTCTACTCTTTCTTTTATTTGTTTTGATGTTTCAATTTTTTCATTTTCCTTAAAGTTTTGATACTCTAATGGTTGTATGTTTACATTTATATCTATTCTATCTAATAATGGTCCACTTAGCTTGGACAAATATCTTTTTATAGATGTTGGACTACATATACAATTTTTTATACTACTTCCATAATACCCACAAGGGCACGGATTCATACTAGCTATCAGCATAAAATTACATGGATATGTTAAACTAGCCCATAGCCTAGAAATAGTTACTTCTTTATCTTCTAAAGGTCCTCTAAGTGTTTCTAAAGTTTCTTTTCTAAATTCTAATATTTCATCTAAATACAAAACACCATAATGTGCCAAACTTATTTCGCCGCGGCTTAGGTATTCTTCCTCCACCCACCATTGACGTTGTTGATATTGTATGATGTGGAGTTCTAAATGGTCTAGTTGTTATAATACCTGTATCACTTTTTAAAGTTCCAGCTATACTATGAATTTTGGTTATCTCAAGTGCTTCTTCAAAAGTCAACTTCGGTAAAATAGTTGGTAATCTTTTAGCAAGCATTGTCTTACCACCACCTGGACTTCCAGTAAGAATACAATTGTGCCAACCTGCTGCTGCTATTTCTAATGCCCTTTTTGCATTTTCCTGTCCTTTCACATCACAAAAATCTATTTCGGAAACTTTAAAATTTTCATCTTCAAAGTTTATATTTTTTTTCGTTTCTCCTACTTCTTTATTTTGATTTATAAATTCCATTACTTCTATAAGATTTGCTACTGCAACTATTTGCAATCCCTCTATTATAGTTGCCTCTTTTTGCGCCGGCATGATATTGAAAAAGCGCGGGTTCATATGGCAGATCTTTGTGCAGAGGTGGTAAAGGTTGTTGAGCCTGCATACGAAAACAGGCATCTTACTATAGAAACAGAGATAGAGGATACTGTGCTGACTGTGAATAGAGAACTTCTGGTTACAGCACTTGTCAATATGATGGATAATGCAAGAAAAGCATCAGAAGAAGGTCAGCAGGTTGAGGTTACAGGAAAATTTGTGGACAAAATGGCTTGTAATATACTTAAAGATAAAACGGATATAGGCGAAGCCGAATCAACAGATGACGGGAAATGTATGAGGGCATATGAAATCTGCATAATCGATCACGGAATCGGAATGACTAAGGAACAGGCAGAAAGAATTTGTGATGAGTTTTATATGGCAGACAAATCAAGAGCCAGAAAAGAGGGCGGTGCCGGAATCGGAATGTCGCTTGTGGCAATCATTTTAGAGCACCATAATGCAGTACTTTCAGTGGAAAGTGAACCCGGATGCGGAACAACTATGAGGATTTTGCTGCCGTGGTAATCTGAACGCAATATAGATATAAAAAATGGTAAATTAGTAAGATTTAAAGGAAGATATGAAAAAAGACAGCTTCAAATTAATAATAATGTCTGTTGCAGTAATCTGTATAGTAATAGCAGGCATCATGGTGCCTGGCATAGTGCTTGAGGCAAACCAGAAAAGTGAACATGATCATGTGGCGAAGGTTCCTAAAAGCTATCTGCCTTCAGGCTCTGTAATGGCAAAGGAAGCATCTGTCAATCTGAAATTGTCAGAGAAACTCTCGCTCATAGACGGGCAGTGGGACAGCACGACAGATGACGCCGCCTCTTATGAGATGGATGAGCAGGATTATCAGGCAGTTGCCACATGCAGAAAAAGCATAGAAAAGCTTTATGACGAAAAGCTCTATCCTGTAAATCTTTCACCTGACTACTCTAACTGGTATACGTGGGAGGCAGCAGCGAAAAAGGCATCGGATAATACCTTTAACACATATACGGCATATTACTGGATAATCAGGTTTGAGAAGTATGATGGTACACAAAATCATACAATCTGGATGCTTGAGGATGGGACAATCATTATGGCAAAAGCACATATGAAGGATATTAGTGATATGAGTGAATATAAAGAGGTTTTGCAGGCAGATGATGAATCACAGGCAGAAAATGATATGTCTGCTTACAAAGGATATTTTGACTACAGCGGGATAGATTTTTCAAAGCTTAAACTGATATCCGGGGCAACAGCAGTGGAGCAAAAAAATAATGAAAGCTATGAGGTGCTGCAGTTTTTACAGGAAAATGAATATGTATATGCGATTCATGAGAAGTGATATAGACCCGGTTTGCATAAGTATGTGCAGACCGGGTTTTTATAATAAAAATGCAATGTATGATACAAAAAGTTTACAACTGACATATATACTCATTATAACAACATGGAAGATAACTATTCTGAATAGTCACCGGGAAAGAAAAAAAGGGAGGAGAGCTACATATGGATAAAAGGGGTAACATGTCTTCACGAAATATGAGATTATTTGCAGCAATTATGACACTCATCGAGGCACTTGTCCTCACATCACTGGCAGGCTGTGTAGATAAAAAGGTAGATTATGGCACTGATACAGAAAAATTGACAAAAAGTGCTGTATGCAATGTAAAGGATTTTAGTACAGATGAGACCTACAGCGATGAGTTTTCCGTGCAGACAGAAATTGGAAATGTAAATATAGATATAAGTGCAAAAGTGGAACTGCCTGATTGTAAGACAATGTCAGTAGTTGAAGTGGAAAAGATACCTTATACTGCAAAGCTCAAGGAAAAGGTATTGAAGGCATACTTTGGAGAGTCGCAGATTTATTACTATGATAAAGAACATTGGACAAAAACACAGCTTCAAAATCTTATTGATTCCATAAATTCCTCAACAACACCAACTGATACATCTGGCACAGGAAACAGAGCTGAGTTTTTGAAGGAATATACGCATTATCTGGAAAATGCCGGGGATGAATGGACTATAGCTACAGAGTATGATTCATGTGATGAGTTTGTAGGGAAAAAAGGAAACACCTGGTATAACGTGAATTTTGTTGCAGATGGTGATGAAAATAAATGGCTGTCGGGAATTGGCGCAGGTCCGATTGAGGGATATACCAAAAAGACAGGAAGTAATGAATACGAGTGGAGCAATATATTTAACGATGGATATGTGCAGCAATACTTTGGACCGGATTCACTCATGGAATATGATACGGTATATGATATCACGGATTCACAGGATACATCGGGAGAGGAAATTGAGCAGGAGGAAAATGAATCGGGTATCACAATAGAAGAAGCGGGGAATATGATAGACAGCTTTTTGAAAGAGACAGGTTTTTCATCCATCCCGCAGACTGAGAGCTCGCAGCTGAAATGGAGTGGATATAACGAAAGAGCCGATCATGTGTATCAGGAAGATGATATACATGAGTGTGTAAGTGGTTATAGATTTTACTACAATATCGGAGTTGGCAAAATATTATTTGATGATGCTTTAAACCCGATGGATTACAGCGGATACAATATGAAATATGGTGATAGTATAGAGGATACTTTTGATAATGAATTCTACAATTTTTATATTGATAAATATGGTATAGGTACTTTTTATATAGACTGCCCGGTAAGTATAGTAAGAAAACAGGAAAATGTAGAAATGCTTCCTTTAGAAAATATATTTGATATTGCCCGGGATGAGCTTGAAAACAATGCTGATGAATATGTATTGGATACAAATGTAAAATATTACACTTTAAAACTTGCATACATAAGGGTAAACAACCGGACTGATATGCAAAAATACAGTTATATTCCGGCATGGAGTCTGGAATTGCTGCAGAAAGGCACTGCAAATGCATGCCCTGTATTTATCAACGCGATTGACGGAAGTGTGATACATTCGGACGATCTGAGTTAAGATACAGAATGTTTACATTAGACCGTACCTTCACAGGAATAATTATGTTGTAGAAAAAAATGTGACATATCAGGGAGGATTGGCATATGAGAAAACACACAAGAATACTCGCAGCGGCTATGACGATCGTTGAAGCGATAGTAATCATCTCATTCACAGGCTGTGCCGGCAAAAAAGTAGATTATGGGAATGAGAGCGAAAGTAAAGAGACAAAAAATATGTCTGCCTTAGCTGATATAAAGGCAGACTCCGGCTGGAATGAAAACTTTACAATACAGACCGGTAATGGCGAGAAAACAGTATATGTAAATGCAAATATTGTAGTTCCGGACTTTGATAACATGTCGGTTGTTGAGGTGGAAAATGTAAAGATAGATGCTGATTACAAAAAGCGTTTTCTGGATTTATATTTTGGTGGGAACGAGTACTATTATCACGATCCGGATCATTATACTGTTGACGAACTGAATGAGGTCATAGAGGACTGGCAGAAAACACAGGATGAAACTCACAGTGAGTGGTTGGAACAGCGGCTGGCTGAATATAGGGATAAGCTTGAAACGGCAAAGACTACTTATACCGTTGCAAAGGATCTCGAAAACTGTGAAGTATTTGCAGGCTACAAGGGTGATGTGTTCTGTGAGGTGGAGTTTGAGGCTCACAAGGTACATGCTTACGCCTTGCATCAGTCCGGGACAGATTACGGTCCACCATCTTTAAGGAATGAGGACTATGATACCATAACGCAGACTTTTCAGGATGATGATCTAAAGGATAAGGCAGACGAGACCTCAAATGAGGGCAGTAAATCTGCCGCATCAGCCAAAAAAGAAGCCGGGAATTTCCTTAGTAAATTGGGAATGCAGGATCTGGTGGAACGAGGTGAATGTGAGTGCAGCTGGATAGGGTTTAATAACAGCGAAGAGGGAAATGACTATCAGACAGCAGTGTGGGGATATATTTATTCATACGCGACCGGCATAGACGGAATCACATTTAAGGATGGATTTGATATGGATACCTATTTGTCGGTGTATGAAGCAAATGATAGTGATATAGATGATGTTACACTGCCTGACAGTACACTTCTTACAGTCACGGATGATGGAATAATTGATGTGCAGATGGAATATCCGGTAAATGTAACACAGATCTATAAGGATGTGGAGCTTATTTCTCTGAAAAATATAGAGCAGATCATCAAGGCGGAGATTACGGAAAATCCTGATAAATATGATATTGCATCGTCATTCAATAAGCTACAGCTTAGTTATCTTAAGATAAGAAGTGACAGTGAGCAGGGAAAATACAGCTATGTTCCGGCGTGGGCACTGTCACGTCTGGTAGACTACTCCAATGAGCAAAATGCTATCTTTGTAAACGCTATAGATGGAACAATCATAAATTTGGAAAATTCACTGTAAAGGAGAGGCTATGAAGAGGAAAAACGTTATTATACCGGCGTTGGTTCTTGCAATAGCATTAACCGGCTGTTCAGGAAAAAAAGTAGATTACAATATGGAAACTGAAAATATAAACACAAAAGCAGGAAGTGATATAAGTGCGTTTGACGACAGTACGAAATGGAATGACAGCTTTTCTGTTGAGACATCTGACAAAAGTGTGGATGTGGATATTTCAGCAGACATTACCCTGCCGGACTGCAAAAGCATGTCGGTTGTTGAGGTGAAGAATATAAAGGTGGGTGCCGATTTCAAAAAGAGTGTGATAGAGGCTTATTTTGGCGATAGTACCGTATATTATCACGACATACCTCATTATACGAAAGAAGAGATATATCACAGCATGGAGGTTGTAAAAAATGAGATTGCCGGGTATCAGCAGGAAATTGATGCGGGACTTATCACAGAAGAGGGCGTCAGCAGGGTGATGAAAAGTGAAAATGATCTGCTGGAACAGTATGAAAAGGCAGAACCATCTGCACTGGATACGCGTGAAATAGCCACAGACTATACGGATTGTAATGAGTATCTGGGATATATTGGTAATGTTTTCTGTGAGCTTAGGTTTGGAATTGCTGAGGACGGTTCGCTTGAATATATTTCAGCACAGCCTCTTAAAGCAGGAAGTGAGGGCACATCATATGATAGCAGTGAGTATGGCTATTACGGACCACCATCATTTGCCCAGGAGCAGGGTGTAGGGGGCTTAAATGGAGATTCTACAGGTGGAGATACTACCTCTGGATATGACAACGAGTGTGTATTGACCAAAGACGAAGCTGTAAAGAAGGCAGAAGAATTTCAAAATAAATTAGGCAGGGCTTCACAGGTATATATAGGAACCTCAGACTACGAGTGGAGCGCAGGAGTGATAGAGGATGGCGATGATACCGTAAAAACTGATGATAAAGAGAGCGTTATAAAGGATACAGCCTGGGGATATATCATAGATTATGGCGAGGGTGTGGATGGCATAGCGTTTTGCAAGTCACTCGATTTCACCCGGAATATGGATATATGGGAGAAACTCGATAACTATGATGATTTTATGCCATATGGCAGCAGTTCCTTTATTGTGACGGATCAGGGAGTGACGGAATTTAATGTTTCTTACCCGGTTGATATTGTAAATGAGTCAAAAAACGTAGAACTTTTGTCAATGGACACTATAAAAGAGATCATCAAGGATGACATGACAAAGAATTCAGATCAGTATGATTTTACACAAAATCACACTTACAACAATCTAAAGCTCGGATATATCCGTTTGAAGGATGCATCTGACAAGGATAAATATACTTATGTTCCAGCATGGTGTCTGTCAAAACAGGATAAGGGCTACGACAGATATCCGGTGTATGTGAATGCTATAGATGGCACGATCATAAGGATTGATGATCTCATATAAAATTTAGCTAATGGATCGGGTTCATATTTTGATGGAAAAGATGTGAAAAATATATGATTAACAGAAAGAAAAAATATATAAGTCGTTTGACACTTACCGCTGCAATTACCTCTATTTTATTTTCAGGATGTGGGGCGGCACAAAAGGAGCTTGCACAGACGGACAGAGCTTCCTACGAGAAAATATCATACCAGACAGTTACGGTACAGAGCGGTTCACTCACACCTCAGACTACCATCAGTCTGAGCGCGCAGGGCTATACCAGGTTTTCCTATGGTGCGACAAACACGGAGCTTACGCTCGAAAAGGTAAATGTGGCAGTGGGTGATCATGTGAAAAAGGGCGATATACTGGTGGCTTTTAAATCCGGGGAGATACAGAAAAAGATTGAGGACTACAGCGGGCAGATCAGTCAGAATAAGCTTCTGGCAGAGCACTACAGGGCTATTATGAAAATCGATGATACTCAGGATTATTCAAGCGATATTGCCCAGCTTGATAAGGATACAGAGGTTGCGCAGCTTTATCTTGATGAGGCAGAGGAAAAACTGTCGAGATATCAGATCACGGCATCCGAGGATGGCACGATCACAGCAATGAACAATTCACTTTTGGCGGGAGTTTTTGAACCGGGCAGCAATCTTATAACAGAAATCAGCGGAAACGGCAATTACGAGGCTGACAGACCGGAAGGTTATGACTTTAATGTAGGTGATGTATACACGGCAACAGCATCTGATATAGAGTTTGAACTTAAGGTAAAAGAGGTGGACGATAAAAAGGTTGTTTTTGAACCGGTATCGGACATGTCGGCAGTATCGGATGCACAGATATTTTCCATGGAAGTGACGCGCCCTGCTATAGAAAATGCTGTGTATGTGCAAAAGGACGCAGTACATGAGAAGGATGGCAGGTATTTTGTATACACACTGGATGAGAATGGATACAGACAGGCGGTATGGATAAGTGTCGCAGATCAGGTGGGAGACTACCGGATCATCACAGAAGGACTTAAAAGCGGGGATGAGGTGGTTTTGCAGTGAAGAACAGAAACCTTTTATCAATAAAAAAACTGGCAGTACTGGGGATATGTGTATCGTTTGTGGCAGGCGGCTGTGGAAAAATGACAGAAAGCAGCATACCAAAGCTTGAAGAACCTGTAGCGTTAAATGAAGCCTATAGACCTGTGGAATACGGTACGATCGGCTCTATGCAGGTGCTGATGGCTACTGCAGTTCCTAGGGATTACTGCAATTACTACAGTGCCAATGTCAATATTTCACAGATATATGTGGAGCCGGGAGATACAGTAAATGCGGGGGATGTGCTTGCAGTCTGTGATGTGGATGAGGCAAAAAAACAGTTGCAGGAATGTAAGGATGCGCTGGCGCATGAGAATGAGACATATGAGATATCCGCTCAGATCTCGGATACGCAGATCAAATTATGGGAGAGTCAGGCAGCAGGGCAGGAGAACAACACACTGATAGCCACAGAACAGGAAAATCAGCGGTACGATAAGCAGCTTCACGAATACCGCGTGCAAAAGATCAATGAGCAGATGGCTTTATATCAGCAGATCGTTGATGATGGAACGCTTAAGGCAGCCCACAGCGGTCTTGTCACTTACACTAAGAAGCTGACAGGTGGAAGGTCTGCTGCGGCATACGAGAACATAGTCATTGTCTCCGATACGGATGACCTTGTGCTGGATATAAAAGATACAGCCATAAATGAGTACAAATACAGCGATTATGACAAGAAATATGTGATAGTCGATGGCGAAAAATATGATGTCACCGAGTCTCAATATACATCAGAGGTTTTGGTACTTTCGAAGATAAACAACCGCTATCCGGATGTGTGCGTGGAAAGCAGGGAAAAGCCGTTTCTTACGGCAGGACAGATGTATCCGGTATATTTTGAAAAGACAAAAGCAAATCAGGCACTTGTCGTGGGAAAAGATTCCATCTATAAGGATGGCGATACTAGATATGTCTATGTGAAAAATGATGAGGGCGGCCGAGAGAAACGCATCATAACAACAGGTGAGTATGATGAAAACTATACACAGGTCACAGAGGGCTTAAAAGAGGGGGAGCTGGTCTACTATAATTCTACAGATCAGGTTCCGACAAAGTACAGCAAATATACGGTAACAAGGTCTGACTTTGATATAGCAAACTACGGTGTGAGCTACAGCAGATCTGACGCAGGGACGATAACCGAAACCTGTGATTATGAAGGGCAGATCGTTTCTGTCAATGTGAAGCAGGACGATACGGTAGAAAATGGGATGCTGCTTTACGTGGTGGATACCGGAGAGGGCAAAGCTGCCATAACAGAGGCAAAAAATGAGATCGACGCGGAGAATGAATCCTATGCGCACAAGATCGCAGATTACGATAAACAGGTAAAAGATTTATCTGAAGGTGGTAGCAGCGCAGAAGAAAATAACCAGGAGGATGAAAAGTCGGATACAGCATATGAAGAGCAGCAGTTGAAATTGAACTTACAGCTGCTTGATCTGCAGAAAAAACTTGCCGGTGCAGACCACACCTATCAGCTTTCCCGGCTACAGTCAGCATATGACAGCATAAGCGCAGGAAATGACGGCAAAGGAAATATTTCAGTATATGCCAAAAATGACGGAAAAGTTTCAAAGGTGAGTGTCAAGGCAGGAGATAATGTGGAGGAAGGCTCAGATATCTTGCAGATAACCGGAAATTCCACGGACGTACTGCAGGTCCTGGTAAAGGATAGCAATAACTATAAAGTATATACGGACAATATAGCAGATGTGGGAGAGCGCGTATCACTTGAGCTGGACGGTACAACAATCTACGGAAACTGTATCGGTTTTGCCGGTTACGGCAGGCAAGCTCAAAGGGGATATATAAATCAGGATGATAAAGGTGTGCATATTACAGGAAACACAGATTCAGGATATGGAAATGCAGCATTTTATATAAAACTTGACAATGGAATACCGGATGATCTGACCAGGGCATCTGCTGTAAAGTTTTCTTATGTTTCTTTTAAAAAGGTGGTAGTGGTGCCGACTTCGATCATACACAAGCAGGTCAATCCGATGGACAAGGATGATATATCATACTATGTGTGGAAAATTGATGGGGACAGCGTGGTAAAGCAGCCGGTAATATTGAGCGATTATACATCAGGCAGCAATACACTTGTGCTTTACGGTATTGATGAGGGCGATGAAATATGTTTGGCTTCGTAATTAATAAATTAAAAAACAGAAAATGGTTAAATTTGTGTCTGCTTATGGGAGTGGCTTTGTTTATAGCACTTTTTGTGTGCCACTCTATGTTTGAAAAGGGTGCGGGAAATCAGATACTCGACAGACTTTTTACGGATCATGCCACACAGCAGAATGAGTTTCCTGCACAGATGAGCCGCGAGGGAACATATGCGGTGGCAGATTATCCTGATTCGCAGTCAGTACTTGATAAGCTGTCAGGATACGAGCAGAAGTGGACTGAATATGTGGATATAAACAAGGTTTCCTCACAGCAGCTTATCACACTCCCAGGAGGACGCGCGGATACAGAGTTTGGAGGACCTAACAATTATTTTACAATAGGATATCTGCCGGGACTTTCGGAGTACGCGGATGTTGTAAAATCTCAGACTGACACAGCCACATTCGAATGCAGTATAAGCGAAAAGACAATGGATCACTACGGACTTGTAGCAGGTGAAAAAATCTATTTACATGTACCTGATGGCAGTGGGAAAAAGGAAATTTCTTTCGTAATATCACAGATCTGCCGTGAAAAAGATATAAACAATCCATATTGGGCCAAGACGCTTTCGGATATGGGCGATGTGATATTTGTTTCGCAGGATGTTTTTGACGAAATGATGCAGTATTACAGCGAGGACAATATCAGCTACAGTGATTTTCTCATGCTGGATTATACGCAGATCAACACGGAAAATGCCTCAATTTATGACGGGTATATGGAGCAGTTTAAGGATGCTGACAAGCTCTACAATGACAACATCCGTGATACGCTGGAGCGCTTTTTTACACAGCAGAAGACGATAAAGCTGATGCTTTGGGTGTTGGAGCTGCCGTGTCTTGTGCTTTTGATTTTATTTATAAGAATGATATCTGTACAGATACTTTCGCTCGAGCAAAATGACATACTTGTTTTAAGAAGCCGCGGTGCGACAAAATTACAGGTATTTATTTTGTACTTACAGCAGTCGGGAATAATAGCGTTTGCGGGCTGTGTACTCGGAATAGTACTCGGATATATAATGTGCCGGGCTGCCGCGTCTACAGACGGATTTTTAAGATTTACGGCAAAGGATATAAGCACCTACAAATTTGTATGGCAGATGCTTGTCTATGCGGTGGCAGCGGCAGTTATCATGGTGCTGTTTATCACAGTTCCGGTGTGGAAAAAATCAAAGGATGCCATATCAGAGCGCAGCAGTAGGGGACGAATATCAAAGAAAAAGCCTCTTTGGGAGAAATGCTTTATAGACGTTATACTTTTGGCTCTGTCAGCATATCTGCTTTACAATTACAACAAGCAGAAGAGTACGCTTGCGATATCTGTTCTTGAGAACAGGAGCATAGATCCTGTCATGATACTGGACAATTCGCTTTTTATATTTGCAGCGGCACTTTTGTGCGTAAGACTTACCGGACTTATTATTCTGCTTGTGGACAGGCTCTTTAAAAAGCATTTTTCTCCGGCAATGTATGCATCATTTTTACAGCTAAAACGAACCAGATACAATCAGGGATTTCTGGCAGTATTTCTTATCATGACAGTGGCTGGTGGTATTTTTGACGCGAATATGGCGCGCACCATGAACAGCAATATGGAGCAGCGTATCGTCTACAATGTGGGCTGTGATGCGATATACAACGAGGATTTCAGACTTAGGATACAGTACAATAAAAATGGCTCTGTAAACTGGATGTATGACGAGCCTGATTTCGGTAAATACGAGTCGCTCAAAAATGAGGGCATCTGTGACGGTGTCACGCGTGTGCTTGAGGACGAGAGGGTAGACATTTCCGCAGGCAGTGGTTCGGTTTCGGATGCATATCTTATGGCGATAAACACAAAAGAATTCGGTGAGACTGCGAAATTGCAGAGTGACCAAAATGATGATATTAATGACGCTCACTGGTTCAATTACCTGAATGAGCTGGCAAAAGAGCCGGACGGAGTCATCATTTCGTCAAATCTGGCAAAAGATCTGGGACTTAAAGTTGGTGACAGCTTAAATTACTCAAGGTATGTACCGGAGGCTGTCGACGAAGATCAGATCTACGCATCCGAGAATGTAAAGGTATGTGCCATAGTAAAAGGTTTTCCGGGCTACGAGCGTTACACCTATGAGACAGATGCAGACAAAAATGTGACCGAGCAGGAGAAATACCTGATCGTTGCAAATTATGCTACGG
>OGWV01000783.1_pt1 | contig 19852 bp, 18 predicted proteins | sample 1576081 | NCBI WGS metagenome assembly OGWV01 (sample SAMEA3541541, study PRJEB24748) | human gut metagenome | biome: human gut; feature: human-associated habitat; material: faeces | place: China | collected 2012 | reverse complement strand
CAATCTATGACCTTGCCATGAAGCAGGCACCTGATTTTGATGCTGAGAAAATTTTAAAATTATTACATACAGGAAAAATATAATTTACTATCCATAGCAAAAGAGGATGCAGCACTCATTTTTTTGAATGCTTCATCCTCTTTTAACCTCTTAAATTTCCTATATTTTAGTATTTCTTCGTCTATTCCTGAAATGTTTTCAATGCATCGATGGTTCTTTGAATCAGCTCGTCCAAAGTCCAGCCCAGCATATCTGCTCCTCTTTCAATTACTTTCCTGGAGCATCCTGCTGCAAAGTTCTTGCTCTTATACTTTTTCTTTACTGACTTAAGTTCCAGATCCTGCACACTCTTTGACGGACGCATAAGCACCACTGCTCCAATCAGGCCGGTCAATTCATCGACTGCATATAACACCTTTTCCATCTCATGCTCCGGCTGGATGTCTACAGTAATTGCATAACCATGACTCGCTGTTGCATGGATGATACGCTCATCAATTCCTTTTTCCCGCATGATTTCCTGAGATTTGATACAATGTTCTTCTGGATATTTTTCAAAATCCAGATCATGTAAAAGACCTACAATTCCCCAGAATTCTTCCTCTTCTCCATATCCTAGTTCTTTTGCAAAATAGCGCATCGTTTTCTCCACTGTCTGTGCATGCTGCAAGTGAAATTCGTCTTGATTATATTCTGTTAATAGTTCCCAGGCTTCCGCTCTCGTCATATCAGGCATCTCCAATCTTTCATATACTTTCTTTTCCTATATGTTTTATATGATATATGCCTTTTTCTATATTGTCAACTAATTTTTCACGACGTTGGTATTCCGGTACACGGACAACAATATTCCCATATAAAAGTAAGTAATCATCATGGTCATATTTCCATGAGATAAAAATGGCATATAATTTCCGCTAATCGGATAAAGTCCTGCATTTACTCCAATATAGAACAGTGACTGTAAAATCAAAAATATTACACAGCCGATGCTGAGCATATATCCCAGGCGATTCTTCTGTTTTACCGCCATTCGAAGCAATAGAGCCATAAATACCACAAATACTACAACCAGAAAGACTCCTTTTACATTTCCAAAATAATGGAACAGGTATGTCCAGATATAATCATTTCTTGCATAATTATAAAGCGTGACAGCTTCTACTTCTGTGGCACCATTATATGGATCCGTTACTTCTAGTTTTCCGGAAGACTGCGACTCATGCCATTTACTTGAGTTTGGATCTTTTGCAGCATTTGCTACGTCTGCAACCGCACCTCTTGTATAATCCCAATGTTCTCCGGTAATTAAAGCTTCCAGTCGATGTACCTGATAATCTGTAACGAAACGTCCATTACCCCAAAATGTTATTCCGGACATCAGTAGCAGGCAGATTCCAATCACACCCCACATTCTAATCAAAAATTTCTTTTTATTTTCTCCAAACCAGCCCTTACAGACCGCCACATGCAGTAAGACCAGCCCTGTAATTCCTGTAACAACTGCAGATGACATAAATGGTATCATCAAATCGGTAAGTACTGATATTCCAAGACACACGGTACTAATGATCAGTCCTTTCGTTCCTTTTCTGCGGAAATGATAAATTGTCCCTGCGTAAAAGGGAATGACCAGATAGGACAATAACATCTGAACTATACTTCTGCCATTGACCATCGGTCCAATCCACATTGTTTCATCAAAAAAGATCTTACTAATTATAGAAAAGACTGCCGGTATCTGCATGACTACCCAAATTGGAAATGACCACTTTACTAATATAGAATAATCCAGATAACAGATTCCTAACATGACCGCTATTCCTATTAACATTGCACTCCAAATTCCACCATATAAAAAGTTATCTTTGAAAGCTTCCAGTGTACTCATATTCATTGTTGGAAAAGACGAAGTAACTACCGCCTGTAAGATCAGTCCCATAATACTAATAACTAAAATCGCCATCAGAACTGTCCATTCCATCTTCGGGCGGTGCACCCGGTCAAGCTTCACGCCTGCCTCCACTGGATCTCCCATCTCTATTACAGCCATCGACTCGGCTTCTTCTTCACCTAATCCATGAGCCATGAAATCCTGTTTCTGGTCTTCAATATGTGCTTCTACTTCCTCCGCAACCATGGTTCGCGCACGCTTTGTACGGATCTGTTCCGTCAAAGATTTCAAATATTCCTGTCTATCCAAAGCATACACCTCCCAGAACATTTCTCACTGCTCCGGCGTATTCTTTCCATTCTTTTTCTTTTGCACGGAGTTGCTTCTTTCCTTCTCTTGTTATGGAATAATACTTTCTTGTCTTTCCACTTGCTTCCTGCTCATAAGACTTTACAAGCTCCTTTTCTTCCAGTCCATGAAGGAGCGGATATAATGTTCCTGCTTTTAACTCAAATACATTCTCTGACTTCTCCCTCAAAGTCTCGATCATCTCATAACCATACATGTCTTTCTCTTCCAGAAGCTTAAGAATCAACATCATCGTGCTTCCGGACACCAGGCTTTTATCTACTGCCATTTTATACCTCCCCTTTCTTTTTCAATTCAGAATCTTTTTAATCAGTTCTGATTTTTGCATTCATATCTACCCTGCCGACACATCTTATCCGATATAACTGATATAAATTGACTTTCATCATTAAAACAATGTTTTATATCGGCAATCGATATATCGGTTATCTACATAGTATATCGGCAATCGATATATGTCAAGCATTTTCTGTAGCTATGTGCAAGATATATGCAAGATATGTGCAAAGATATATGCAAAGAAGCAGCCGTTTTCACGACTGCTCCTGAACTTCCATATGCGTCTGATGCCTAAATCAGGAAATCTTATTCAATGACGATTTCAAACTCGTCCCCAACTTCCTTTGATGTTGGTTTCTTTCCCTGACTCTTTGCATATTTTTCAACATTTTCTTTCTGTACCGGCTCACTTACCAATACTTTAATTGGACCTTTTTCGTTCTTCAGAGCCTCTGCTGTCAGCATGATCGGCTCTGGGCAGGAAAGTCCCCTTGCATCTACTTCTACCATATCTATATACTCCTTTCAGACATTATTTTCAGCTATTCTGTTATAATTATTTCATCTGAATTTCTTTCTGTTCTTATTTCTTAGCTGTCTCTCTCTTGCATGTAAATGCTATGATGAACAGAACTACGATGCAAAGAATACATGCAACTTTTCCGTTAGTTGGAACTGCTCCGGCTACAACAGCTTTTGTCTCTGGGTTAAGTGCTGTTCCACTTGCTGCAAGTCCGAAGTTATGGCAGAGTGCTGCACCTACAAACATTCCGATTACAGTGACTCCTGAATCAGAAGATCCCTGTCCTGCAAGGATTAACTGACGAAGCGGGCATCCACCTGCAAGAACTGCTGCAAATCCAACTGTATACATACCAAGAATATTCCACAAGTGTTCAGAATGTGCAATAACTCCTGGTATGTTAAATCCTACTACAAATTTTCCTGTTGCAATATTGAAGATCAGCATTACAACGAAAAGTCCGCCAATAACAGATAATAAATCAAAGTTCTTCATAATAATGACATCACGGATTCCACCTGCAAAGCACATTCTTGATTTCTGAGCCATAGCTCCGAAGATCAGGCCTCCTACAAGAGACATAATGATTGGTGCATGTAAACTTCCCGGACCAGCCGCACTTACTTTCAAAAGTGATGTGCATGTTGCAAGAATCAAAATTCCAACAACGATGACCGGAAGTACTGCTCCACTTGCTTTTGTTGTTGCCTGTGCTCTTCCAAGGCTGAATCCCTGTTTCAGAGCAAATACACCAGTTGCTACTCCAAGAATAAATCCGATAAGTGCTACCCATGCATTTAAATCACCGGCTGACATACGAAGTACCATACGAAGTGGGCATCCCAGGAATACGAGTGCTCCGATCATAATGATCACACCAAGTACAAAACGAATCATCGGTGAAGATCCACCTGTAGAGCGGAATTCTTTTGTCGCAATTGAAATAATAAATGCGCCAAGAACCAGACCGATAATCTCTGGTCTTGCATACATTACTGCTTCAGCCTGATGCATCCCCATTGCACCAGCTGTATCACGGATAAAACATGCGATACAGAATGCCATATTTGCCGGGTTACCAAAATATGCAAGACATGCTGCTACAAGTCCGCATATCACACCTGCCAGTGCAAGTGTTTTCTTTGAGCCTGTTAAATTCATATTTTTTCCTCCTCCAATAACATAACTCTCGTCTTTAGATTACAACTTCTATTTTAATTTCTTTTTTTCGACACGTCCAATTGATAAATGCATTAACCATCTTATATTTATTGTCAATATTTATACATATTACATATCATATTAATAGGGTTAGTGCTTATATTTTTTCTGTATTTTCTTTATTTTTCTTGTATTTACTATTTTCTTCCTGTTTCTTCATTTATACAACTCCCTGTTTTTATACATTTCCAATGCATATTTTGCATATTAAAAAGATTTTTCTAATTTTTTCTTGCATATTTATGAATTTAGGTGTATAGTATGATTTGCGATTGCAAATAAGATATTTTCTTATTAGAATAGAAAGTAAATGATACATTAGGAGGATTTCGAAAATGAAAGAAAAAGTCGTATTAGCATATTCAGGCGGACTGGACACAACTGCTGTTATTCCGTGGTTAAAAGAGACATTTGGCTATGATGTAATCTGCTGCTGCATTAACTGTGGACAGGGCGAGGAGTTAGATGGTCTGGAAGAAAGAGCAAAGATGGCTGGTGCTTCCAAATTATACATCGAGGATATCATTGATGATTTCTGCGACAACTACATCATGCCTTGTGTAAAGGCTCATGCAGTATATGAGAATAAATATTTACTCGGAACAGCTATGGCTCGTCCGGCAATTGCTAAGAAATTAGTTGAAATTGCAAGAAAAGAAGGTGCGGTAGCAATCTGCCACGGTGCTACTGGTAAAGGAAATGACCAGATTCGTTTCGAGCTTGGTATCACAGCACTTGCTCCAGACATCAAGATCATTGCTCCTTGGAGAATGACAGATCTCTGGAAGATGGAATCCCGTGAGGATGAGATTGCTTACTGTAAAGCACATGGTATCGACCTTCCATTTGATGCCAGCCACAGCTACAGCCGTGACCGTAACTTATGGCACATCAGCCATGAAGGTCTTGAGCTTGAGGATCCTTCCTGCGAGCCAAACTATGAGCATCTGCTCGTACTTGGTGTTACACCAGAAAAAGCTCCAGATGCGGGTGAATATGTAACCATGACATTTGAAAAAGGTGTACCGACAAGTATAAACGGACAGCAGATGAAAGTATCTGAGATCATCATGAAGCTTAATGAGCTCGGTGCTAAGCACGGAATCGGTATCTGCGACATCGTAGAGAACCGTGTTGTAGGTATGAAATCCCGTGGTGTATATGAAACACCTGGCGGAACAATCCTTTACGAGGCACATCAGCAGTTAGAGGAGTTAGTTCTTGACCGTGCTACAACAGAAGTTAAGAAAGATATGGGAAATAAACTTTCTCAGGTTGTTTATGAAGGAAAATGGTTTACACCACTTCGCGAGGCAATCCAGGCATTTGTTGAGTCAACTCAGGAGTACGTAACAGGAGAAGTGAAATTCAAACTTTACAAAGGTAACATCATCAAAGCCGGAACAACTTCACCGTACTCACTTTACAATGAGTCTCTTGCAAGCTTCACAACTGGTGACCTTTATGACCACCACGACGCTGACGGATTTATCAATCTGTTCGGACTGCCGCTTAAGGTTCGCGCTATGAAGCTTCAGGAAGTAAAGAGCAATAAGAAATAATTCTTGAAACCATAATTAAAATAATCATAAAAAATAGTGTGTAGATTATCTTTGCAATGACCTACACACTATTTTTATTTAAGAATGCTTTTTCTATCTTCGGAATATCTTCGCTACGCCTGTCACTGCTGCCCCCATTACTACATACACATCTGCCAGGTTCGCGGTGAGTCTTCGAAGTCTGCTGTTTTTCCACTGGATTCCGATATAATCAATGACTTTTCCACGAATCAGTCTGTCATAGGTATTGCTGATTGCACCGGCTGTCAGAAATACCATGCCGAATTTTCTGAGCCATTTTCCTTTTTTGAGAAAGAGCCATGCATCATAAATTGCAAGCCCGGCACACAAGATACCAGATGTCTTTCTCACCAGCTCCGGCTTCTTATCCAGTGTATTAAAACAGAAGCCTTTATTATAAACCTTCCGGAGCACAACTTTGTCCAGAATTGTCTCCCGTTCTTCCTCTTCTTCAAAATTCTCCTCAATGTACTGCTTAATGCCCATGTCCACGCACAACAGCACAACAAGAAGTCCTCCTGCTGCCATCAATAACATCTGCTATACCTCCTGAATTTTTCGTATCTCCTCCTGGCACTGTGCTGCTTCTTCCTCTCTTTTTTCAATTGATTCGCACAGAGAAATATATTCCAGATCTGCTACTTCGCCTGATTTGAATTTCTCATAAATCTTCTTTCCGATTTCGATGTAATCTCTTTCATTGGCACGATCCAGAGAACGAATCTGGCTTTTGATGCGTTGCACTTCCAGGGTATCTTCCGTCTTCTTTCCAAAGTCCTCTGCTACATCTGAAATTTTCTTTCCTAACTGCTCAAAAAAGTCTGCCATATTGTACCTCTCCCATCTGTTATAATCTTCTCAATCTGTCCAGCGACTGATACAGATCCATCGTTCCATAGCCCCACTGTCGGTTCGGGAATTCTGAAAATGTGTTCTGCTGTGCTCCTAATATGATAATATTTGCCACCTGACTCGTGGTAACTCCTGCCGGAATCGGCTGGTTCAAAATCCATTCCATGATCATCGCACAGGCTCCGGCTGTGATTCCCGTTGCCACACTGGAACCGCTTCGCCTTACAAATGTTCCATTTACCCCTGCTCCCAAAATCTGGACTCCTGGAACTGCAAAATCAGGTTTGATTCTTTTGTCTCTAGTATAACCTCTGCCAGAATTAATATCAACACTCTTATCTGCTCCCCCGTAATAAGCAACCGTGATCGAATCATCGGTATTCGCAGGCTCTGTCAATGTCACGTCCGGACTTGCCTCCAAAAAATATACATTTCCATCGAGAAATTCCCGCACCGGAAGCCAGATGTGAAACTCTCCATCTGCACGCCCCAGCGACTGTACTCCTATCTTCCAGATACCCTGTGCCGGATGATCGAATTTCAAAAACAAAAGCTGGGATCTTCCGTCCCGCAAAAACAACCGGTATTCCACATCCACAACCGTCTGCTCAAAGGGAAATGTAAGCTGATAGCGACTTCCCTGCCGAATGGAAATCACCGGACTTCTCTCCCCAGATGGAGATATAAGATACGCTGTCACGATATTGGGAATGGTCCCCCATAATTCTGCTACAAATCCCGTATTTCCACTTTCGACACGCATTTCCACTTCCTGAACCTCTCCTACCTGATTCAGTTGTCCCTGAAAATGATGTCGTTCATTTGCCTCATTTCCTCCTCCGATAACCACGCATCGATCTACCAGTCTGGAATAGCTTCCGAGAATCTGCGACAAACTGGACATTCCATTATGTCCGCCAAGATTCGTTCCAAGAGCCACGCACATAACAAGGGGCTTCTGACTTTTCAGCGCCAGAAGATGCAGATACCGAAGTCCCTGCATAATATCTGTCTCCTGATAACACACCGCCTTCTGTCGTATTCCATAAAATTTTCGCAGATAATCTTTCGCTTCTTTTAATTTCACTACTGCAATTTCAGCCTCTGATGCCGCCCCGGTAAATCCTTCCTGAATATTTTCTCCACCTGCTGCCACACTTGCTAAAAATGTACCATGTCCATTTTCATCGCTTACTGGCACAATTTCCTTTGGATTGTCACTTTTCAGTGCCTGATCAATCTGATCATTCGTATACTCACTTCCATATGTAAATGAATCCGGTGGCTGACCGTTCTGGTCAGTCTGATCCCATATCGCTGTGATTCGACTGCTTCCATCTATATTTCGAAAGATTGCATTTTCATAGTCTATTCCTGTATCCAAAAATCCAATCATAATTCCTTTTCCCCGAAGATTCAGTCCCGGATAATTCTGAAGCACACTGATTCCTGTCTCATTCATAGCTTCCATATCCAACAGTGCATAGCAATTTGGAATGCTGTTGTAACCATAAGCCGCAATGCTTAGTTCTTCCACAAGACTTTGATCCACATATGCTACACGATAGCCAAAGCCAAGACTCTGCACACAAATCTGGCTCTTTGGATAGACCAGTTCCTGATCTGACCGGTAATTCGGGATAATAAAATCCTGACAATTTTGAGAGAGGATTTTTTCACGGCATGAAGTTTCTCCTGTCTCTTCCTCCTTCTGCTGTGTTGCTCTCACTCTCTCCTTTAAAATATTGGTTTTTACATTTTTCTGTGTCTTTGGAAATGTATTTATTTCTTCATAGTTATCATTCATAAATAAAAAAACACCTCGTATACTTTTCATATGTATATGAGATGTTTTCTTATTTTATTATTATGCATTATCTTCTATATTTTTATAACTGCCTTACTATCTATGCCTGACTTTCTAATCTCGGTACTTCCTGCCCTCTCAGTGTAATAATCGGACCACCAGTATTTTCTATGTACTCCTGTGTGATCGTCACTTGACCGATGCTGTCATCTTTCGGGATTTCATACATGATATCCAGCATAAATTCTTCGATAATCGCACGAAGGGCTCTCGCTCCGGTATCCTTCTCCATCGCCTTTTTCGCAATTGCACGTAATGCACCTTCTGTGAAATCGAGCTTCACTTCATCCAGTGCAAGAAGTTTCTGATACTGCTTCAGAATTGCATTCTTTGGTTCCTCCAGAATCTTCACATACATATCTTCTGTCAGTCCCTGTAATGTAAAGACTACCGGAAGTCGTCCCAGGAACTCCGGAATCATGCCAAAGTTTCTAAGATCTTCTGTTGTTACCTTCTCAAGAATCTTCTTATCATGATCATATTTATCTTTCAGATCTGCGCCAAATCCAATTGCAGACTGCTTTGTAAGTCTCTCTTTGATGATGCCGTTCAAATCCGGAAATGCTCCTCCACAGATAAATAAAATGTTCTTTGTATTGACTGTTGTGAGCGGAACCATCGCATTTTTACTGTTAGCTCCAACCGGAACTTCCACTTCGCTTCCTTCTAAAAGCTTCAGCATTCCCTGCTGTACGGACTCTCCACTGACATCACGCTGACTCGCATTTTTCTTTTTTGCAATCTTATCAATCTCATCAATAAAAATGATTCCCTGTTCTGCTTTTTCCACATCGTTATCCGCTGCTGCCAGAAGCTTGGATACGACGCTTTCGATATCATCTCCAATATAACCTGCTTCCGTCAGAGATGTAGCATCTGTAATCGCAAGCGGCACATCCAGAATTCTTGCCAGCGTCTTGACAAGATAGGTCTTACCGGAACCTGTAGGTCCAATCATCAGCATGTTAGATTTCTCAATCTCAATGTCGTCCATGGAATCCGTTGCCACACGCTTGTAATGGTTGTATACAGCAACAGACATCACTTTCTTGGCATATTCCTGTCCGACTACATACTCGTCCAGGCTCGCCTTGATCTTATGCGGTGCCGGAAGGTTATGAATGTCAACGAGCGGCGTTGCCTTCTCGCCTTCTTTTTTCTTCTTCACACGCTGCTGCTTTGGAATCTGCTGGCTCATATCATCAATATTTAAGAACTGAACTCCCGGCATATTCATAAGCTGGCTATAATCAATCGCACCACCGAAGTTCATATTATTCATAGCATCAAAACTCTTTTGCATACAGTCATTGCACACACACATATTGTTCGGAAGATTGATCATCTTTCCAGCCACACTCTCTGGTCTGTGGCAGACAAAGCAGACTTTCTCATATTCATCATCGTTATGATTGTCATTGCTATTATTATCGTTGTTATCAATTGTATCTACATAATCCTGTTCAGACATGGTTCTTTCCCTTCTTTCCTACTTTTGTTCCTCTACCATCTTAATGAACTGCTCCTCCGAAATAATCGGAACTCCCAGTTCGTTTGCTTTTTTATTCTTTGATGAAGTCGATGTCACATCATTATTGATTAGGTAATTTGTTTTGGAAGTGACAGATCCCGTAACTTTTCCTCCCAGGCTCTCAATCAGTTCCTTGACCTCTCCTCTGTTTGCAAAATGTTCCACACTCCCGGTAATAACAAAGTTCACTCCGGCAAAGATCTGTTGACTCTCTGATTCTTCTTCCTTTGGAATCTCAAGCTCTGCAATCAGTCGCTTTAAGCTTTCTACATGCTTCTCATCCTGAAAATAAGTTACAAATGCGCCGGCAAGTACTTCGCCTACTCCCTGAATCTCTGCAAGTTCTTCTGCAGTAGCATGAATCATACGATCCACATCACCGGAAAATTCTCTGCAGATGACCTTCGCATTTGCAAGACCAATTCCCGGAATTCCAAGTGCATAGATTACTTTCGGAAGTGTCGTCACTTTTGCTTTCTCCACATTTGCGATCAGGTTCTTGTAGGATTTTTCTCCAAAACCTTCCATCGTCTGAATCTCTTCCTGCCATTTATCCAAATGGAAAATGTCTGTGAATTCCTTTATAAATCCACGGTCAATGAACTTCTCCAACGTTGCCTCTGACAATCCCTCAATATTCAAAGCATCACGGCTCACAAAGAGTGCAAATGCTTTGACATGCTTTGCCTGACATTCCGGATTGGTACAATACAGTGCTTTTGCATTGCTGACCTGGCGAATCTCTGTCTTGCCGCCACAGACCGGACAGACTTTTGGAATATCTTTCACACCACTTCTTGTCAGATTCTGTGCAATCTGCGGAATGATCATATTAGCCTTATAAACTTCAATCTCATCCCCCACACCAAGTTCCAATTCTTCCATAATACTGATGTTGTGGACACTAGCACGGCTCACTGTCGTTCCCTCCAGCTCCACCGGTTCAAAGATAGCGACCGGATTGATGAGTCCTGTTCTAGATGGACTCCACTCAATCTCCAGAAGCTTTGTCTGGCGAATCTCATCAGCCCATTTAAATGCAAATGAATCTCGTGGAAACTTAGACGTCCGCCCCAGTGATCTTCCATACGCTATATCATCATATACTAACACAAGTCCGTCGGACGGGAAATCGTTCTCGGCAATTTTTTCTGAAAATTTAATAACTTCCGCCTCTACTGTGTCTCTTATTACTTCGTGGTATTCTACTACTTCAAATCCCTGCTCTTTCAGCCATTCCATCTGACAGGCTCTGGAATTGTGGAAATCCACATCTTTTGCACTGACCAGTGTAAATGCATAGAATTTTACATTTCTTTTTGCTGTAATCTCACTGTTCAGCTGGCGTACAGAACCACTGCAGAGATTACGCGGATTTTTATATTTGGCTTCTGCTTCCTGAATCTGTTCATTAATCTTCTCAAAATCTTTATAGCCGATCACTGCTTCGCCGCGCAGTATCAGCTCACCTCGATAGCTGATCTGAAGCGGTACATTTTTAAAGACTTTTGCATTGTTTGTGATGACCTCGCCTACTTCTCCATTTCCACGGGTGACTGCCTTAAAAAGATGTCCGCCCCGGTAAGTCAGAACAATGGTAAGTCCGTCCATTTTCCAGGACATCAGTGCCTTCTGATCTCCCACAAAATTCTTTAATTCCTCTACATCTTTCGTCTTGTCCAAAGAAAGCATTGGGCTTTCATGCCGTTCTTTTGGGAGTTCACTGACCACTTCATATCCAACTCGCACCGTCGGACTATTGGAAAGTGTGATCCCAAGCTCACGCTCCAGTTCCTGAAGTTCATCATAAAGCTTGTCGTACTCATAGTTGCTCATGATTTCTTCTGCGTCTTGATAATATGCTTTTGATGCTTTATTTAAAAGCTCCACCAGTTCCTTCATGCGTTCCTGCCTGTTCATATAGCTTCTTTAACTCCTGTCCTTCTATTTTTCGCACTGCTCCACTCTTTAAGCTTCCCAGTTCTACATTCATAATTCTTATTCTTACAAGCTTTGTCACTTTATATCCAAGTGCTTCGCACATTCTCCGGATCTGACGGTTCAGCCCCTGTGTCAGAATAATGGAAAATGTGTACTTTCCAATCTTCTTTACCTCACACGGTCTTGTTACCGCATCCAGATTCTTTTCCACGTCCTGTATATGCACACCCTCTGACATCTGCCGCACAAATTCTGAAGTGATTTCTTTATCCACGCGGACATGATATTCCTTTTCATGATGATATCTCGCCCGCATCATACTGTTGATCAGTTCTCCGTCATTTGTCATAATAAGAAGGCCTTCCGAATCTTTATCCAGTCTTCCTGCATAGGTCACCCGCACCGGATAATGCAGGAAACGTATGATATTATTTTTCACTTTCATATCCCCGGTACACACGATGCCTGCCGGTTTGTTGACTGCCAGAACAACCTTCTGTTCTGCACCCTGGATCACTTTTTTCCCGACACAGATTTTCTGCTCCTTTGACACTTTCATGCCTGGTACAGCCTGCACGCCATCCACCGTCACATGTCCCGCCTCTATGAGACGGTCTGCCTCTCTTCTGGAGCAGACACCTGCCTCACTGAGGTATTTATTTAATCTTATCATTTCCTAACACTCCAATTACTTTGCAGTTCCTATTCTGCCTTATCCGTTGTCAAAATACTACTCAGCTTGTCATCCTGTACAAAATGATTGCAATCGTACAAAAACAGCACACTTGTAATTTTATTCTTATCTAACAGATCCGACACATGATTCTGATAATAATCTGCATCTACCACGATGATCTCCCTGTAATATGGAATTAAAAATGGAATCATACAGTCTGCAAAGGAATCCTTCACCAGAAGCAGCCGGTCCGTGCTGTCTGCTGTCGTGCGGATATCTATTTTATCATAATCTCCACCGAGAAATACTTCATACGCATCAGGTTCGTCCAGTTTTGTACGGTCATAAAGCTCTGCTGTCTTTATGCCCTCAGATTCATAACTTGCCACCATCTGCGTGTTGTCGGAAGCATTTTCCGTTAAATATGCGTAAATCGGTTCACGGTATCCGCTTTCAAATCCACTTGTTCGGGAAAGATTTCCACTGAAATCTCCAGTCACTACATAAGGTTTTAAAGCCGGTGCTTTCGAAGTGTCAAGCCCCAGATCTGAAGCAATCTGCTGCCATACAAGACTAGCTCCAAGCGTTGTCCAGCGGGAATCTGTGTGATAATAAATTTCCTTATCTTTATTCGCATTTAGAACACCTTGTGCATCAATCCAGTTCACACTGTCTCCAAGCATGCTCTGAATCTGTGCAATCTGCACTGTCTGATCTTCCACCGGAGCATAAGAAGGAAGCTTATCTGCCCATACATTTGCAGCGTCCGGAATCAGTGCCATATACATCGGCACATCGGAATAATCCTCGGCAAGCGCTGTAATCGCGTCCACATTTTCCTGAACCTTCTTTTCATCCAGCTTGTTAATATCCGCCAGAAGATACTGGTTCTTTCCTCGGTACACACCGTTCACGTCCCGTCTTCCAAGAACTGTATCCAGTTTCGCCTGGGTATCTTTCACCGTCTCTTTGAAAAATGTCCTTCCTGCTCCTGTCACATTCACAAGACACAGGATCATGATCACGGCTGCGAATACAAATACTGCACTTCTGCCTCGCTCCAGACGTTTTTTATTCTTTTCTTTTTTATCTTTCTTTCCAAATACCAGAATCTTCTTCCAGATAAGATTCGGAAGTGGTGTACTTGCAAGAAATGCCACTACAAGAACGAACACATTTCCAAGGAAAAGATATCTTCCCATGACACCAACCACATCGCCTCCGCCAAATCCAAACATCACTTTCAGATAACCAAATGACGCTGCAGGTGTCTTACCGAAGAAAAATACCCAGCCAAGCGCTGTGAAAAACCATGTATAAAGCTGTCCAAGCACAGGTGGTAATCTCTTTAAAAATGGCAGTGCATAACGCTCCACGATCTGCCAGAATGCAAGGTAGATACCCCAGAGCAATCCACCTGTGACCGTTACCTGCCACGGTGCATTCTTCCACATACCTGCATACCAAAGTCCCATCAGAATTCCGGATACAAGTGTTCCAAGCCAGCCGCCCCAGAGTGGTTCACAGATGTAATCCCAGAACCATGCAAAAACAGAGCTGTTAAAACGGCGTACAAATGTTGTTATGTTACGTGCTACATATGGATAGCGGAAATTTTTCTTCACATCAAATCCAAGCATTCTGCAAAGTCCCACCGCCATATCACAGTATCCACTGAACGCAAAGTAAATCTGGAACATGAAGATCGCACATCCCAGCCATGCACCAAACACAGACAACTCGCCTGCCTTCAAAGACATGATCTTGGTGAATGAATCTGCCAGGTAATCTGCAATGATAACTTTCTTTGCAAAACCACATACAAATAAAGCAATTCCTTCGCCAGCCTTTGCCCAGGACAATTTGCGAGTCTTTAATTCCTTTCGGATCTGCGGATATTTTACGACCGGTCCTGCCAGGAACAACGGAAACATTGCTATGTAAACAGCAAAATCCAGAATACTTTTCTGAGCCTTTACATTTCCCCGGTGAATCTCAATCAGATAAGAAAGCACCTGTAAGATGCAGATTCCTATTCCGACCGGCACTTCCGAAATAAAGCCCACGCGTTGTCCGATAAATGCAAAGAACACATATACTATAATATTGATCAGTATGCTTCCAGCAAATAACTGCTCCGTACTCCTTCTTCTTCGCATGTAGCCTTCCATCTGAATTCCTACAGCATAATTAAACAATATAAAAAATGCCAGAACGACCAGATTGACCGGGGCTCCCCATGCAAAAAAAACTGCTCCCCCTGCAACCAGGGCAATGTCTTTTATCTTTCCCGGAAGCAGATAATACAATATGAAAATAACTGGTAAAAATACACATATAAATGCGATACTATTGAATAACATAATTTCTAAACGCTGCCTCCAGAATTTTATTAATACAAGCCTCATAATAGGCTTTTGTCATTGTACTTCCGTCCTCCCCATAATAAGAAGCGTCCGTAAGATCTGTTGTGTCTACATATTTCACTTTTTCTTCCTTACAAAGAGCCTTCAAAGCTTCATTGTATGAAGTTACATCCAGCGCGGTACTCATCTTGGACAAACTACCATCATCTGATGATGTATCACTATCACTATTGCTCTTAGAATCTGTGCTGCTCTTAGAATCTGTACTGCTCTTAGAATCTGTACTGCTCTTAAAATCCGAGTTGTCAGTTGTATCTTTAGCATCTGAATCTGAATCAGTATCTGAATCGGCTGAACCTGTCGCATCACCTGTACTTGTCAGTGACAGATATGCCGGGATACTGCATACATAAACTTTCGTATCCGGCAATGCTGCTTTCACCTGCTCAACAAAGCTTTTGTAATTCGCTGCAAATGCATCCGCTGTCTCTCCACTGACTGCTACATCTCCTCTTCCGATACAGAGGATAAGCTTCTGTGGTGCAGTCTCTGCTTCTGTTACGGCTGTCAAAAGCTCATTTAATCCGGAACCTTCCGCATCGCTGACCGTTGCTCCATCCTTTGACTTCACCTGCGACTTACTCAAGATGTCATTCTGTCTGAAGCCAAGTGCAGTACTGTCGCCAAGCACAATGCAGCCATCCATTTTTTCTTTTGCAGACTTTGCTTTCCACGCTGCCGCCTCATCTGCTTCTGTCTGCTCTAATTCCTGGATCTGGGCATCAATCTTCTGAACATTGGCATCTTCCAGTTCTGTCAGTTTCTTTACTCCTTCTGTCGCATCCACTCGCGGATTCATCATTCGCGTTCCAATAATCAGCGCACCGATCAAAAACAAGAGGATTACCGCAACAATCGCAAAACGAAGCACTTTATCCGGCTCCATTTTTTCCTTCATTTTTTCTTTATTCTTTTCAAACATTTTCATTCTCCAATAAACAAATAAACTATGTACATCTTTAAAAAGACATACATAGTTTATTTTACTTTGTATAAGAATAAAAGTCAAATTTTATAACTGTTTTATCAGATTCACCATCTCAATTGCTGATAACGCACAGTCATAACCTTTATTGCCAGCTTTACTTCCGGCACGTGCAATGGCCTGTTCAATATTTTCGGTTGTAATGATTCCAAATAAAACAGGAATTCCTGTTGCAAGCTCGATCTGTGCAATTCCTTTTGCTGATTCGTTACACACCAGATCATAATGAGATGTATCTCCACGAATAACTGCACCTACACAGATGACTGCATCGTACTTTCCTGACTGCGCCATTTTCTGCGCTGTGATTGGTATTTCAAATGCTCCCGGCACCCATGCTGCTGTAATATTTTCTTCTTCTACACCATGTCTCACAAGTCCGTCAACAGCTCCGCCTAATAACTTATTGACAATAATCTCATTAAATCTGGCCGCTACGATTCCGACTTTCATTCCCTCTGGTGCTACTACTTTTCCTTCAATTACCTGAATCTGTTTCATGTTCATCTTCCTCCTGCATTCTTTTTTATAATTGTATTTCTTTGAAAATGTGTCCCATTTTTTCCTGTTTTGTTTTCATATAATTCAGATCATATTTTTGTGGCTGGATCTCTAATGGTACTCTTTCCTTAATTTCCAGTCCGAAATCCTGAAGCCCATAGACTTTATCCGGGTTATTGGTAAGAAGTCTTAAGGATTTCACGCCCAGGTCTGATAAAATCTGAGCTCCGACCCAGTACTCTCTGAGATCTGGTGCAAATCCCAGTTGAACATTTGCCTCGACTGTATCATATCCACGTTCCTGAAGTTCATATGCTTTGATCTTATTGATCAGTCCGATTCCTCTTCCTTCCTGTCTCATGTAGAGAATGATTCCTCTTCCCTCTTCCTCCACCTGGCGCATTGCCGTCTGGAGCTGCAATCCACAGTCACAGCGAAGAGAACCAAAAGCATCTCCGGTCAGGCATTCTGAATGGACTCTGCAAAGTACATTTTCTCCCTCCCCGATTTCTCCTTTTACCAAAGCAAGATGATGCTCTCCTGTAATGTCATTCACATATCCATGAATCTTAAATTCTCCATACTGTGTTGGAAGATCTGCCACCGCCTCTTCTTTTACATGCTTTTCATGAATTCTTAAATAATCCTGCAAATCTTTGATTGTGATAAATGTAAGATGATACTTACGAGCCAGCTCCCAGAGTTCTGATGTACGCATCATCGTTCCGTCTTCTTTCATGATTTCACAACATACACCACATTCTTTCAGTCCCGCCAGTCTTACAAGATCTGTCGTTGCCTCTGTGTGACCGTTACGCACAAGTACTCCGCCCTTTTTTGCCACCAGCGGGAACACATGGCCCGGTCTTCTAAAGTCTTCTGGTCTTGATGTGTCATCCACACATTTCATCATCGTATATGCACGTTCTGCTGCTGATATACCGGTTGTTGTATCTACATGATCAATTGATACCGTAAATGCTGTTTCATGATTATCGGTATTCTCTGAAACCATCTGTGGAAAATTAAGCTTTGCTGCCAATTCTGCACTCATCGGCGTACAGATCAGTCCCTTTGCATGCGTTGCCATAAAATTAATATTTTCCTGGGTCGCAAACTGAGCAGCACAGATCATGTCTCCTTCATTTTCTCTGTCCGGGTCATCTGTAACAAGGATAATCTTTCCATCTTGTAAATCCCGAATCGCCTCTTCTACTGTATTATATTGATACTTTTGTTCCATCTGTTCTTCCTCCGTTATTCTTTTTTTTGTTGCTGTATATTTAAAATCCAAATTCTTCCAGAAACTCCATTGTAATTCCTGTCTTTTTCTCATGTTCCAATTTGGACTCTTCTTTTTTTCCAATCCCCATTAATTTTTCTACATATTTTCCGATGATGTCATTTTCCAGATTCACAAGATCTCCGGATGCTTTTTTCAGAAGTATCGTCTCTTCCCCTGTATGTGGAATGACTGACACCTGAAACCCTTCGTCGTCTACCTTCGCAACCGTCAGGCTGATTCCATCGATGCAGACAGACCCCTTTTCCACGATCAGATCTAATATCCGCTGTGAAGTTTTAATGGATACCCAGACTGCATTTTCCTCTTGGATCATTGACCTGATAACTCCTGTTCCGTCAATATGACCGTTCACAATATGACCTCCGAATCTTCCATCCGCTGCCATTGCCCGTTCAAGATTTACATAACTTCCGATCTTACAATTTCCAAGACTGCTCCTTCTGATCGTCTCTGCCATGACATCTGCCGTAAATCCGTCAGGTTGCAGGGAAGTAACTGTCAGACATACTCCATTTACCGCAATACTGTCTCCGATCTTCGTACCTTCCAATACTTTTGCTGCCTTCACCGCCAATACTCCTGAATTTCCATTCAACTGAATATAACGGACTTTTCCCACTTCTTCTACAATTCCTGTAAACATGATTCCTCCTGTTCTTTTCTTAAGACCTGACAGGTAATTTTTAGGTCTTCTCCAATCTGGCAGATATCTTTGAACTTTAGTACCGCTGCCTGAGACGGAAGCTCTATCCCAATTCCATCCACCGGAGTCCGGCTTCCTGTTCCGCCAAAGATTTTTGGTGCAATAAATGCCTGCACCTCCTGGACAACTCCGGCCCGTAATGCACTGTCATTTAAAGTTCCTCCACCTTCCAGTAAAATGCTGTCGATATTTTCTTTTCCCAGATGCTCCATCAAATGCTTCAGATTAACATGTTTTTTCATATCCGGACAAAATACTGTTTCCACTCCCATTGTCTGCAAAATTTCTTTTTTCTTCTCTACATTTTCCGGATCTGCATAGGCTACAATTGTCCGGTACTCTCTCGCACTTTTTACAATCTGGCTATCTGGCGGAATTCTTAACTTACTGTCACAGATAATCCTGACCGGACTTTTAAGCCCCTCTACCCGGACATTCAGCATTGGATCATCCGCAAGTACCGTTCCTATCCCGACCATGATACCCATATACCGATGACGCATATACTGTACTTCTCTGCGTGCGGCTTCTTGGGTGATCCATTTTGAAGCTCCTGTCTTTGTTGCAATTTTCCCATCCAGCGTCATTGCATACTTCATAACTACATATGGTGTTTTGGTCGTTATGTAATGAAAAAATATTGGATTTAATTCATCACATTTGTCTCTCATAAAATCTTCCACAACCGTTACACCGGCATCTCTTAGTATCTTTGCTCCCTTTCCTGCCACTTTCGGATTTGGGTCTCTGGATCCAATCACTACTTTTTTTATCTTCTGCTCTAAAATTGCTTCCGTACACGGCGGCGTCTTTCCATAATGACAACATGGTTCCAATGTAACGTACAGCGTTGCCCCTTCGGCTGATTCAGTAAGAGAAGCAATTGCATTTCGTTCCGCATGCAGCTCTCCGCATCTGGCATGATAGCCTTCGCCGATAATACGTCCTTCCTTTACGATGACCGCTCCGACCATCGGATTGGGATTCGTCCATCCTTCTCCTTTTTTTGCAAGTTCTATTGCACGTTTCATATAATCCTGGTCTGTCACATACATTCCTTCTTTCTTTTTATCTCAGTCGAGAAGACTCCCACCTCTTCAGATGGTGAGTAATAGCAAATTTGTCTCAGTGGGAGTTAGGTCTCCGACTGAGATAAACGCTCCGCGAGGATGCGCAGTGATTCTGATAGGAATAT
>OGWV01000782.1_pt1 | contig 19870 bp, 18 predicted proteins | sample 1576081 | NCBI WGS metagenome assembly OGWV01 (sample SAMEA3541541, study PRJEB24748) | human gut metagenome | biome: human gut; feature: human-associated habitat; material: faeces | place: China | collected 2012 | reverse complement strand
TTATCCTTGCCCACATTGATGCGAAGCTGATCGTTCAGGTGATTATCAATTTGGTTGACAACGCCATCAAATATACCCCTGTCGGTTCAGTAATTGAAATACATACCGATCAAAAAGAGCAATGGGTCACGGTTTCCGTTTCCGACAACGGCCCTGGTAAAATGTTTCGGTGCATTATTCTTCGGAAATATAACTGCCTCTCCGCATAATGCTCCAACCTTTGTACCACCGATATAAAATGCATCACATAAAGAAGCAATGTCCGCTAGTGTTACATCGTTTTCTTCACTGACAAGACCATATCCAAGTCTCGCACCATCTAAATAAAGTGGTGCATCATATTCATGACAGACTATAGACAACTCTTCCAATTCTTTTTTACTGTAAAGTGTACCGTATTCTGTCGGATGGGAAATATACACCATTCCCGGAAATACCATATGTTCATGGTTGCCATCTGCATAAAAATCTGCAAAATACTGTTTTACGGCTTTTGCAGTAACTTTCCCGTTCTTATGCGGAATTGCCAACACTTTATGGGCGGATGCTTCAATTGCTCCTGCCTCATGTGTGCTGATATGTCCTGTATTTGCCGCAACAACACCTTCATACTGACTTAGTATCGCATCAATAACTGTAGCATTCGTCTGTGTTCCACCAACTAAAAAATAAATATCTGCCTCTGGACATTCACAGACTTCCCTGATTTTCTGTTTTGCTGACTCACAATATTGATCTGTCCCATAGCCAGACAGCTTTTCCATGTTAGTTTCTAACAATCGCTGTAAAATCTTTTCATGGGCACCTTCTGAATAATCATTTACAAAATCTAGCATTATATGTCTCCTCTAAAAAAAATTATTTTTATTATAGCACAAAATATAACAAAAAAAGCAGAGAAAACACACTTGGTAAAATACATTTTTCGAACACACTCTAGCACTTCCCCATTATTTTCTTTTGTTTATAATAAATCCAGCAACGTATTATATACCTTATCATTATTCTTTACTACCAAAGCTATACTTTCCTTTGCATGATTCAACCTATGAAAAATCTTTCTTACATACGAACTTCCATTTTTCATAAAACAGGCTGCCCTTAGATATCCTTCTTCATCATAATAATACCGCTCATCAAGCAGCAGAACTATTTTATCCATATCTCTGACCGCCTGCATTTTTAAATCTGCCTGCGCTTCCTGCCTCTCTGATTCTTCTATTTCAACCCACTGATATCCCTGCTTTATATAATCACTTAGCAAATTCTCTGCCTCAACATCATCATTGGCATATACTACAAAAATGTGCGGATATCCCCTTGAATTCATCCTCGGCGGCAAATGCATCATATTCTGAATAAATGTAGAAAGTTCCGCATTCGTCCGAATACGATTTGTTAATCGAAAAACCTTAATATCTGTCTGATTTTCCAACTTTTTTATATTCTCTTTATCCATTTCTTCTGATGAGATAACATCTTCAGAATCACTGGAAAATATCACAGGCTGCTCTTTGCTTAACTCTAACAATCTCTCTATCTTATCTTTGGAAAGCAAATGTGCCTCATCAACTAAAATCCCTCTATATTTTTCAAGCGGTATTTGTGTTCCGGCTTTTCTTTCTTCGTAATTGAATTGCTTCTTCTGATCATAATCTCGGCTGCTATCCGGTCCTTTATCCTGCCCGCTATTCTGACTGCCACTTTTCTTCTCGATGCGAATCTGCTCATCTGCCAAAAAATCAATTCTTTGTAAGCGTTCATGTAATATTCTCCACTTTTCTCCATTCTCCTCGCAATGTACCATACAGATTCGATGACGAACAGACAGCTTCATAGCAATATCATAAAGAAGCAAGGTTTTTCCTGTTCCCGGAATTCCACTAAACCAAAAACATCCTGATTGCTTTGCATAAATATCTCTTAAAATCTTTTTCTCAATATCTCTTTGCTGAGAAGTCAGGAAATATTCCTTTCGCAAAAATTTCAAAGGTTCTGTCAGAGGCGAAATCAGATACATTTCTGCCTGAAATAAATCTTCAATCTCTCCACCATAATCTGCACTTTTATTTTTCAAGAGTCCGCACAACTGCTGCCAGTCGGCCTCCACAATATGATCGTGGTTCGTCAGCCTTACAAGCCGGTTCTGACTGCTGATGTAAGTGTAAGAATAAATCGAGCGCCCCAGCACAGACAGATAATAACGGTTCTGAATCAACTGCTTCCGGATCGTCTCATCGGATACTGCGCCACTTTTCAGTTCAATATTCACAATCTGCTCGTCCTTGATCTGAAGCAGATCAAATTCCTTCCCAAGTCTCGGAATCTGGAAGGAATAAAAAAAACGAAGGGCGTATACTTCATCCATATGCGCTTCCAGTTCACGGACAAGAGATCTCATACTCTCCAGTTCCCATGTACGCATTTTCAGAAAATACTCCCTTCCTGATAGTTGCCGTTCCAGTTTTTGTAACTGTCCTATGTTCTGATTTCTTGTCACTGCATAAATAGAAATTGATTTCATTTCCTATCTCCTACATTTAAAATAGAATCTTTTCTTCAGTATAGTTGAATTTCTATTTTACAGCAAGCATTTTTGCCATTAGCACTGCCGCAATCGGCATCACCATTACACAGGCAATTGCACCGAAAATCATAGAAGCAAAATTTTGAAACAATATTTTTGAATTTAGCAAAAGTTCCAACGAATAATTTTGCATTTTCAAATAGGTAAATAACAATAGTGATTCTCCAAGATATGCAAACAGCAATGTATTTACCGTTGTTCCAATCACTTCTCTTCCGATTTTCATTCCACTTTCTACAAGCTCTGTAAATTTCATCTCGGATTTATGATTTTTCACCTCATATACAGAAGTCGTAACTGTCAGAGCCATGTCGAGAATTGCCCCCAGTGTACTGAGCAAAATAACTGAAACCATCACATTTCGCATACTGATATTCAAATCCATATTGTAATATAAAATGTCATCTCCAACAGATTGGATTTCATTCAATCCACCAGCCTCAGTACTCCATATTACAACATAAATGACAAAAAATAAAACCAGCATTGTAATAGCCACAGAAATAAATGCGCTCCAGGTCTTTACATTCGTTCCATTTTGATAAAATAATGTAATGCAGGATATCACGATTCCCGCTCCAACCGTAACAAATAGAACCGGTACTCCTGCTGCCATAAGCCAGATTGCAAAGCTAAGCAGAAGTAAATTCCCGACCAGGGCAATTAAAGATACAACTCCTCTGTCTCCTCCGACAATTACAATCAAGCTAATCAAAATCAATCCAAGTATTATCAGCATATCTTTTTCACCTTCTTTACAGACATTTTCATCATAACAGATGTTATAATAATCGATACCGGTATTGCCAATACAATACCAATACTCTCAACAAAAAATCGACATAATTCACACGGAATATGAAGTTTAATAATTGTAACGAACCGCACACTGTTATTCATACGAATCAGACACATTGGAATAAGTCCACAGCCAAATACAAATAACAGTACATTAATCATCGTCCCCATAATATCATATCCAATTTCTCTTCCTGATTTAAACAATTCAAAAAATGTTACGTCTGGTTTTTTCCGGACAATTTCACTCAAAGCGACAGAAATTGCAACGGATACATCCATAATAGCTCCCAACCCGGACAATAATATTTCTGCATGAAACATTTCATCTGGATTATCAATGCTTCCAAGATATTCCATTGTGGAGTAATCCAGTTCTTCCATATGTCTCATTACCAGATCAAAAATCCCCATAATCATTGCGAGCACACACAATGTGGACAACAATGCTGCCCATGTTTTTCTATTAATTCCATTTAACCCAATCAAAGTAGCTGCTGCAAAAAGTATTACCAATTTGTTACAAAGCGATAACACATTCAAACTGTCTCCACATTTCCAGAATCCCACGAAAAATATAATTAGATTTATTATGACCGTCCCGACAGTCAATGCTCCATGTCTTCCGGTTACAATAAGAAGAAGCAGAAGTAAAAATCCAAGCAGTACGACAATCTCAGTATCCCTTTTTACACCTCGTATTCCCGATCCAACATCATCTTTGGAACCATTCAGGAAAACTTTTTCCCCTTTATGGTATCCTTGCTTCAACATACCTGTATAAGTATATTCATGAGAAAACGAAACTTTTTTTCCTTTATTTTTCCCGTTTAGAACAACTCCTTGAATGTTCTGCTCGTATTTTTTCTCCTTCGTTCCACGAGTGCTTTTCCCTTCTCCGGTCATCCGCGTCTCAACCTTCGTAAGTTTCGCAATTGGCGTCTGATATAGCCAGGCATCATTCATAACAAATACAACTGCCAGAAAGTAGACCAGACCCAAAACACAATATACTTTTCTTTTTTTACTTTTCATTACATATTTGATTATTTTCTGACTTAGATTTTTCATTTTCTTACTTCTTTTCATTTATTCTATTACCTTCATATTTTGAGCGTTTTCAGATATACTTTCTGTTCTGGAGTAATCCGATAGCTTTCAATAGCTTTTTGAATGGACTTATTGTGTGTCCACACATCAAGTTTGCGTTCTTCAATAAATGGGAGTATCTGATCATACTGCTTTGCGAGCGCGGTTGCAAAATACCATGCCCGCATCATATTCACATAATATTCGTCTGACTGAACCAAAGCTACTTTCCTGGGATATTCGATCCGGAATTCGTCTCCCAGATAATAACGCATCAGCATACCGATACCAAATCGGATTGTATAAGTGCGGTCTGATTTCATCCAGCGGCAGATCTCTTCTATAAATGTATCCAGATGATTTTTCATTACTTTGACTGCCAGCATATCACAAGTTGCCCAGTTATCGATGTATGGTAAAAATCGTTCCAGTTCTTCCAGACATCTGTCATAATCCTTAAGCTGTTCAATCAAAAGCCCGTGCAGATTATTTTCATCATAATACTGATGTGGAAGAATTTTCAAGAATTCTTTTGCTTCTTCTGTTTTTCCATATCCTTTTGCAAATTTGCGAAGCACAGGAATCCGCACTCCAATAATTGTTTCTTTCTCTATTGTCGGTAAGAGTTTTGCCTGAAAATCCCGATATTGTAAATCCCGTAATTCAAACAACTGTTTTTGTACACGCTCTGTTACTTTAACCTGATCCATAACTAACCTTCCTTCGTTAATTCATTTTGAAATTTCGTCCCAGATATGTTAGCCTGTATTTTGCAATGCATTCAGCGGCATCTGGTGGAGCATGTCCACGCTTCTGACCGTCGGGTATGGAGATATTTACCCCATTACCACATTTGGACGGATCATGGCCATCTGTATTGCTTATCTGGGTGTCGGAGTCGTTGCGATCCCGACTGGTATTATCAGCGCCGGTTTCGTAGAACAATATCAAAGAAAAAGCAGCATTTCTAATCTTAAGAATGCAGATATCAAAGAAATTGCCGAGGTTTTTATAGACAAACGTTACGCAGGCCATACTGTTGAAGAAATGGAAGAAGCACAGCAGATCACCATATTTCTCGTACTTCGTGATGATCTTTCTGTGCTTCCGCAAAAAAATACAATTTTAAAATTAAATGATATCGTGATCATTCGCGAGCCAGATGCTTCATTATAGTTCTTTGTAATGTACAATAATATCCTCGTACACACCATCTTTATTCAGGAATCCGCCCGGAATTGTCCCGAGCTGTGTAAATTCAAGTTTTTTGTAAAGTGCCAGTGCAGTTGTATTACTCTTTACAACTGCATTGAACTGTATAACGCGAAATCCAATTTCCTTCGCTTTTCCCAGACAATCAGTCACAAGCTCTCTTCCAACGCCTTGCCCTCTCACGGTACTTTTTACTGCATAGCTGGCATTACAGATATGTCCGCATCTGCCAATATTATTCGGGTGAAGAATATAAAGTCCCACGATCTCATCATTTTCATTGACCGCAATACCTGTATAAGACTGCTCTTTAAAAAATGCTTCTCCGTCTTCCACTCCCAAATCCTCAAGCTGTGGAAATGCTTTTCCCTGATCTACAACTTCATTCCAGATGGCAATTGCATCTTTCGTATCTTCACTTCGAAATTCTCTTACAGTAATCTCCATATTTTTCCTCCCTGTATGAGTCCATACATTAAAATTGTAACATCATTTATTACAATTTAATTTTACGACTGCAGGCAATTGCCCTTGCCCCTGGTCCAATATGACACGATACACTCAATGACAGCGGATTCATAACAATCTCATATCCCGGGAATCTTGCCTCTATCTCTGCTTTCCATTCTTGTGCTTCTTCAACAGAACATGTATAGGCAGCCTCGAGATGTACTTCTTCTCCGGCAAACCGTTCTTTCAAATCTTTTTCCATTGCATCCAGCATCGTCTTCTTTGCAGATTTCCATCCACGCGCTTTCGAAAAGGCATCCAGCTTATCACCTTGAATCTGAAGAACCGGTTTTAAATTCAACACAGTACCGATAGCTGCTGCTGCCGGTGTGATACGTCCACCTTTTTTCAAGTACTTTAGTGTATCTACTGTAACATAAATACTGGACTCTAGTTTTTCACGCATCAGAACTTCTTCGATTTCCTGTACAGACATCCCTTTCTCTGCCATTTCAATCGCATCAAGAACCGACTGTCTCTGAGTAACCGAAATTCTCTGATTATTTACCACATGGACTTTTCCTTCAAATTCCATAGCAAGTCCCATGGCTGTATCACAGGAACTGCTAAGTCCACTTGACATCGGAATATAAAGAACTTCATCATATTCTTCCAAAAGCCCTTCCCACAAATCCATCACATCTCCTGGAGATGGCTGTGAAGTAGATATCTCTGCATCTTCTGCCAGTTTTTTATAAAATTCTTCCTGGGACAATGTGATATCTTCATAGAATAATTCTCCGTTAATATAGAATGGCATCGGAAGAATATGGATTCCTAATTTCTTACTTTCCTCCTGTGTAATTCCACTGTTGCTGTCTGTAACGATTGCTACCTTTCCCATTCTTGTCAATTTCCTCCTAATTCTTAAAGCTGTGCACTGGAGCCGGAATCCTTCCTTTTCTGCTCACAAATGCGCTACAGTCATATTCATTCACCGGTATGATCGGTGCATATCCTAACAATCCGCCAAATTCAGCGGTATCTCCAACGTCTTTTCCTATAACAGGAATCAAACGTACTGCTGTTGTTTTCTGATTGATCATTCCGATTGCCATCTCATCGGCAATAATTCCTGAAATCGTAGATGCTTTCGTCTTTCCTGGAATAGCGATCATGTCCAGACCTACAGAGCATACACAAGTCATAGCCTCTAATTTTTCCATTGTCAGCGCGCCTATCGTTACCGCATCGATCATTCCCTGATCTTCACTGACTGGAATAAATGCACCGCTAAGTCCACCTACATAAGAGGATGCCATAACACCGCCTTTTTTCACCTGATCATTCAGCATTGCAAGCGCTGCTGTCGTACCAGGTGCTCCAACACGCTCCAGACCGATTTCTTCCAGAATCTCAGCGACACTGTCTCCTATCGCCGGAGTAGGTGCCAGTGACAGATCGACAATTCCAAATGGAACACCGAGACGTTTTGACGCTTCTCCTGCTACAAGCTGACCGACACGTGTCACCTTAAATGCGGTTTTCTTGATTGTCTCACATAATTCTTCAAACCCCTGTCCACGCACCTGCTCAATGGCATGCTTTACAACCCCCGGTCCGCTGACTCCTACATTGATTACCGCATCGCCTTCTGTCACGCCAAGAAATGCCCCCGCCATAAATGGGTTGTCATCTGGTGCATTACAGAATATAACAAGCTTTGCACATCCAAGAGAATCGTTGTCTTTCGTTGCTTCTGCAGTTTCTTTTACAATCTCTCCGCAGAGACGGACTGCGTCCATGTTGATACCTGTCTTTGTAGATCCTACATTAATAGAACTGCACACCCGATCTGTACAGGCAAGCGCCTGTGGAACAGAATGGATTAAAAGCTCATCACTTTTTGTCATAGCCTTTGACACTAATGCAGAATAACCACCGATAAAATTCACACCGACTTCTTTCGCTGCCCTATCCAATGTCTTTGCAATTTCCACAAAGTCTTCCGGTTTCTTGCATGCTGAACCACCGATCAATGAAATCGGAGTTATAGAAATACGTTTATTGACAATTGGGATTCCGTACTCCTGTTCAATCTGATTACCTGTCACAACCAGATCCTTTGCAACTGTTGTAATCTTTTCATATACTTTTTGATTCAACTTATCCAGATTAGAATCAATACAGTCCAAAAGACTGATTCCAAGTGTGATTGTTCTCACATCCAGGTTCTCATGTTCAATCATCTGCTGGGTTTCATTTACTTCGTAAAAATTAATCATGTCCAATCCTCCGCTTTATTCAAGATTACAAACGATGCATTTTTTCAAAGATATCTTCCCGCTGGCAGTGGATATCTACGCCAATTGTTTCTCCGAGTTCTTCCATCTCATTAACAACTACTGCAATTTCTTTTGTACAATTTGTGAAATCTACAATCATCATCATATTAAAATAACCCTCTACGATTGTCTGGGAAATATTTAATATGTTTACAGAAATATCAGATAGATACTGACATACTCCCGCAATAATTCCAACCTTGTCTTTTCCAACTACAGTAATGATACATTTCTTCATGGTGTTCCTCCTCGTAATCTCCGTGTCAGTAAAATTTCTGACACTATGCTTTTTTGTAAGGCAGTTACAGATCAATCATTTTTGACCAGTGTTTTTTTTCAAAACAGTTACAGATCAATAATCTCTGACACACTGCTTCTCTTTGCAACAGTGATTGGAAAATCGTCCCCTTTATATGGATTATCTCCCAAAGTAACCTCTAACTTCACCGTCTCATAGGCAAGCTCTTCATAATTGTTCTCTTTACTGAGATGTCCAAGAACAACATGTTTCAGGTTATCATGTAATATATCACATAACAGCCTTCCTGACAATTCATTTGATAAATGTCCTTTGTCTCCTGCCACTCTTCGTTTGAGCGGATATGGATATGGACCGACCTCCAGCATCTTTAAGTCATGGTTTGCCTCCAGCACGATTGCGTCCAGATTTTTCAAATGTTCCACGGTATAATCGTCATACTTTCCAAGATCTGTTGCGACTGCAACGGATTTTTTCCCGTCACCGATCCGGTATCCGGACGGTTCATTTGCATCGTGAGAGATTTTGAATGGTTCTACTTTCAGCTCACCCAGTGTAAATGTTTCATCCGTCTGGATTTCATGGAATAATCCTTCCGGCATCTTTCCAATACTGGAAATCTTTTTGATTCCTTCTATTGTACCTTTTGTCGCATAGATTGGCACTTCATACTTTCTGCTGAACACGCCAAGGCCCTGCACATGGTCAATATGTTCATGAGTGATCAGAATCCCGCTAAGCTCCTCTCCCTTGATATCCAGAGCTTTCAGACCTTCCTCTACTCTTTTTTTGCTGATTCCTGTATCTACAAGAAGATGTGTATGCTCTCCTCCCGTATAAATACAATTGCCACTGCTTCCGCTGGCAATACTGCATAGTCTCATATATATGTAAATTCCTTCCGTATATCTTAGGTATGAGATCTGTCTATAATTCCTTTACAATCTGATCGATCTGGATCATTGTCTCTGCAAAGATTCCACTATTATCAATTACACGGTCACAGGCTTTCAGGAACATCTCCTTTGGCAGCTGTGCTGCAATAATCTCATCAATCTTCTTATTATCATATCCCCTGGAATAGTAAAGACGGTTTCTGCGCACTGCATCCTCCACATATATATACCAGAGCTCATCACAGATCTCATTATAATGATCTTCTACAAGAACAGCCGATTCTACAATCAGAAGATTCGTGTTCTTGCGTTCTTCTTTTTTGATTTTTTTATTTACTTCCTCTTTTACCGCCGGGTGTACGATCTCATTGAGTACATTTAACTCTTTGGGATCACCGAACACGATATCTGAAAGCTTCTTTCTGTCAAGCTCCCCTTTTTCGTCCAGTATTTCTGTACCAAAATGTTCTACAATCGGATCGTAACAGATTCCGCCTTTTTTCTGTAATTTCTTTGCCACCTTATCAGTCTGACAAACGGAAGCTCCGTATTTGTCACTTAAATATTCCAGTATCTGTGTCTTTCCTGCTCCTACTCCGCCAGTAATACCTATAATTTTCATAATCTCCACCCCTTACTTTGCTTCGTACCAGTTTTCTCCTGTGTGCATATCTATCTCCAGCGGTACATCTAAGGATGCCGCCTGCTCCATCTCCTCCCGGAGGATTTTTTCTACTTCCGGAAGTTCTGGTCTGTAAGCTTCTATGAGAAGTTCATCATGTACCTGAAGTACAAGTCTGGACTTCAGATTCTGCTCTTTCAGTCTACGGTTCACACCGATCATGGCAATTTTCATAATATCTGCTGCGGTTCCCTGGATTGGTGCATTCATTGCCACTCTCTCTCCGAAGGAACGCTGCATAAAATTGCTGGAAGAAAGTTCCGGAACCGGACGTCTTCTTCCGAACAGTGTCACAACATACCCCATCTCTTTTGCATGTGCCACAGTATCATCCAGAAATGTCTTGATTCCCGGATATGTCTTAAAGTAATCTTCAATATATTTTGCAGCTTCTTTTCTGCCAATACTCAAGTCCTCAGACAATCCAAAAGAACTGATCCCATATACAATACCGAAATTGACCGCTTTCGCATTTCTTCTTTGAAGTGGAGTTACCTCTTCAAAAGGAATGTGAAATACCTGAGAAGCTGTAATTCTATGAATATCCTTTTCTTCCCGGTAAGCCTCGATCAGATTTGCGTCACCGGAACAATGTGCCAGCACACGAAGTTCAATCTGAGAATAATCGGCATCCACAAAAATGTATCCGTCCTCCGGCACAAATACTTTCCGGATCAGCCGTCCCAGTTCTACCCGGACCGGAATATTCTGAAGATTCGGCTCCGTGCTGCTGATTCGTCCGGTCGCTGTAATTGTCTGATTGAACTTGCTGTGGATTCGTCCATCTTCTTCAATATAATTGACCAGACCATCTGCATACGTAGATTTTAGCTTTGTAAGCTGTCTGTATTCCAGCACTTTACTTACAATCGGATAATCCGGTGCAAGCTTGTCCAGCACACTTGCCGCAGTGGAATAACCACTTTTCGTCTTTTTACTTCCCGGAAGTAAAAGCTTTTCAAAAAGGATCACGCCAAGCTGCTTTGGTGAATTAATATTGAACGATTCACCTGCCATTTCGTAAATTTCTTTTTCCAGTTCACTAATCCGTCCGCCAAGCTGGCTGCTATAAACTTTCAGCGCCTCACCTTCAGCACGGATTCCATTTCTTTCCATATCATAAAGAGTAAATACAAGCGGCATCTCAATATCTTCAAATAGATGCAGCATCTGTGTTTCTTCTAACTTCTTGTATAACAAGTCACTGCCCTTAAACGCTGTATATGCTTCATAGCAAACCTTCACATAAGCTTCTGACTTTTCTTCAATTACAATATTAAGCTGCTCTCTTGCCACATCTTCGTATGTGTAATCATTCTTCAACGGATTCAAAAGGTAAGCCGCAACCGTTGCATCAAAGCAATGCTTCTGATTTTTGATTGGCAGCCATTTCATAGCTTCTTTGATATCGAACATGACAAAACGTCCGCAACTTTCATTCAGCTTACTCAGCTTTTCAAGAAGGAATTCCTTTGTAATCTGCTCAGTCACTTCAATACAGTATGCATGCTCTTCATCAAAACAAAGACCGATACCGCCAATTGCCGCTTCATTTGCAAAAAGCGGAAGTACATTTTCCGTATTCTGGAAGATCACCGCTCCAACACATGTGGATTCTTTTGCCTGATCCAGAACTTTTTCTGCCTTCTTATAATCTATAATCTGTTCAAATCCGTCTTCCACCTGATTTGCCGGTGCAGTAACATCGAATTTGGACAAAAGATTCTTAAACTGTAGTTTCTGGAAAAATGCATATGCTTCTTCTGTAAATATATTACCAAGCTTCGCCTCAGACAGTTCATACGGAAAATCCGCATGAACTTCAATCGTGGCAAGTGTCTTGCTCATAACCGCCATATCCCAGTGCTCAGCAAGTGCCTTGGACGCTCGTGGCGGCTTTAGTTCACTCACATGTTCATATGCATTCTCGATTGAATGATATTCTGTGATAATCTTGGTCGCTGTCTTTTCGCCGATGCTTGGAACTCCTGGAATGTTATCGGCCGTGTCACCCATCAGCGCTTTCAGATCAATGAACTCCTTCGGTGTCACCTGATAACGTTCTTTCACATCTGCCGCATAATAATCTTCCACTTCAGTACGACCCTGCTTTGTCTTTGGAATGCGGATCTTAACATGTTGCGTTGCAAGCTGCAGAAGATCTCTGTCTCCGGAAATAACGGACACTTCCATTCCTTCTTCTTCACATTGTCTGGACAGTGTTCCAAGAAGATCGTCAGCCTCCAATCCCGCACACTCTATAGTCTTAATCCCCATAGAGCAAAGGACTTCCTTAATAACCGGAACCTGCTGCCTCAGTTCGTCTGCCATCGGCTTTCTTGTTCCTTTGTAAGCGTCATACATCTTATGACGGAATGTCGGCGCATGCACGTCAAATGCGACCGTCAGGTAATCCGGCTTTTCTTCATCCAGAATTTTGAACATGATCGTCAGGAATCCATAGATTGCATTCGTATGAAGTCCTTCGGAATTCGTCAGATCCGGAAGTCCGAAAAATGCCCTGTTTAATATGCTGTGCCCATCGATGAGCACAATTTTTTTATTTGTATTCTCGCTCATATAGTCTCCTTGTTAATAAACAAACTACCTTATTACTATACACCAAATCTGTTTTTTTTAAAAGCTATATATTATCAAAACAAATAAAATAACACTAAATTTGATACATTTCTATCAAATTGTTCCATTCAAGACTCTGATGGCAAAAAAAGAAAGCCCGGCGATGAGCTTTCCTTTTTGTCATGACTTTTAAAGCATGCATATATTCTAAAATTGAGGCAAGTAATTTCTGTCTTTATATTACAGTGTCAGGTAGTTCTCCAGAATTTCTTTTAAATCTGCCTGGATTCCGTAATCTGCAACTCCAAAAATCGCAGCATTTTCGTCTGTATTGACTGCAACATATAAATTTGTATCCTTGATTCCTTCTGTATGCTGAATTGCTCCGGATACACCAAAGGAGATACAGATCTTCGGACGGATTGTAAGTCCTGTCTGTCCAATCTGGTGATTGAACGGAATCATCTCTGAATCAACCATTGGTCTTGTTCCTCCGATTGCTCCTCCGACTTTCTCAGCAAATTTCTCAAGAAGTTCAAAGTTATCATCTTCCAGAACTCCACGTCCTCCGACAACAACAACTTCTGCTCCGAGAATACTGTCTGTTGTATTTTCTGCCGGAAGCTCTTCCAGAATCTCAACTCCAGATTTTTCAATTTTGATATCATCAAAAAATGTTACATTTGCATTTCCGCTTTCTTTTGCCTCACAGGCTGCATAGACACCAGGTCTTACTGTCATCATCTGCGGATAAATACCTTCTTTTGTAAGAATTGTAACAAATACATTTTCTCCGTAGGACGGTTTGTTCTGTTTAATATAGAAAGAACCGTCTTCTCTCTGAGCAGCCAGAACCTCTGTACAGTCCGCAGTCATACCACAACCAAGACGCATCGCTACTCTTGAGAAAATAGAACGTCCCTGTGGTGTTGCCGGAACAAGCACTGCGGATGGCTCGATTTTCTTTAACATTTCAGCAATTGCAGCACTGACTGCATCATCCTGAAGTGTGATATCATGATCTGCTTTTACTGCATAGATTTCATCTACACCAAGCTTATCTAATTCTTTTACAAGTTCTTCTGCATGGTCGGAAAGAACGATTGCCTGAACTTTTTCTTTTGTTGTCTCAGCCAGACCTTTTGCCGCTGAAACCAGTTCTGCAGCTACCGTCTCTAATTCACCATTATAACTTTCTGCATAAACACAAATTCCATTAGCCATAGGTCTACTTTCCTTTCTCCTCTTCAATCAGGTCATAAAGCTGTTTTGCAAGTTCTGCCGGTGTACCTGTAAGCATCTTCGCACTTCTCTTTGTCTCCGGCTGGAAGGAATCAACAGTAACTGTCGGTGATCCCTTGATTCCAACTTCCTCTGCTGCAAATCCAAGTTCTGCATTTGTATAGGTAACAAGTGGTTTGGATTTTGCCGCACGTTTACTTCTAAGTGTTGCAAGTCTTGGCTCATTGCAGCCAAAGTTTACAGATAATACTGCCGGTGTAGCGCAGGCAATCCTGAAACTTGTATCGTGCATTTTCTTTACAACTTCAACTTTTCCTGCCTGATCTTCCTTATATTTTACAGACTGGATTTCTACAACATGCGGAAGATTTAATTCTTCTGCAACCATTGCTGCCACCTGTCCGGTTGCCCCGTCTGCTGACAGGGCACCTCCTAAGATCAGGTCAAATTCGCCATATAACTGAATTGCTTTTGCTAATACTTTTGCTGTTGCTACGGTATCTCCTCCTGCGACTGCTCTGTCTGTGATCAGGCAGCTTTCGTCACAGCCAAGTGCCATCGCATCACGCAATGCTTTTTCTGCATCCGGTGGTCCCATCGTAAATACTACAACTTTTCCGTCTGTCTGCTCTTTTAACTGCATTGCTTCTTCAATGGCATTCAGATCTGCCGGATTGATCATTCCTTCAGAGCTTGCACGTACAAGTGCATGTGTTTCCGGGTCTACAGATACATCGTTGGATACCGGAACCTGCTTAATAAGAACTGCTATATTCATAGTTTCCTCCTATTATTTTTACTTTCATCTGTTACTTCCAAATAGTAACTTTCGTTTGCTTATTAGTCTTCAAGAAGTCTCTCGAATGCCCAGTTCTCAAGAAGTGGTGTACTCTCGTCACGCATGATCAGTTTTGCAAGATCACGTGTCGCTGCCGGAACCTCGATGACTCCATTTCCACCAAATCCTGTTGAAAGCATGTATCCTTCTACTGGTGTCTTACCAAGTACCGGCCAGAAATCCTTTGGCTCTGCACGGTAAGATAACCAGGAAGATACAAGTCCGCTGTCTACGATTCCCGGAACCTTAGCATCTAACTGATCCAGAAGGAAGTCGATGAAGTAATCGTCTGTTCCACCTGTTGCAGGTAATTTGTCTGGATCCCACTGTCCTGCATGCATCGGATTGTTCAGATCCATAGATAAGTGAGATTTGCAGATAAAAATGTTGTCTCCTGCTCTCAGTGCATAGAACTCTGGGTATTTCAGTACTGGGAATGTGTAGTCTAATTTCTTTCCAGGAGGGCATAAGAAGAATGCTTCCGCTTTTGTATGCCAGATTGGTACGTTCAATCCAACCATTTCTCCTGTAATTTTGCTCCATGGACCTGTACAGTCAACAACTACATCAAACTCATACTCTGCTCCGTCGTCAGTTGTAAGACCTTTTACTTTGTTATCTACGATCTTAACATCTGTAACTTTCACGCCTGTCTTTACAGTTACGCCATTTTTCTGAGCTTTTTTCATATATGTATTGGAAATCATTGTTCCATCAAAATATCCGTCATCCTCTGTATATCCTGCTCCAAGAATATTTTCTGTAGAAATGTCTGGAAGGATTTCTTTGATACGGTCTTTATCTGTAATATACTCTCCTGTATATCCTGCTGCTTTTGCAAGAGCGATTCCTGTCTTAATAACCTTCTCTACTTCCTCATTTGTTGCTACTACAAGAGTTCCTGTCTTATCAAATCCTGCTGAACCTTTCTCTTCCTCTTCCATTTTCAGGTAGGACTCGAAACCATAAAGTCTAACGTCCCAGTATCTGTTCTTGAGGGAATCATCGAACAGACATACTGTTCCGGCTGATTTTGCTGTAGAAGCTCCACCGATTGTGTCCTTTTCAAATACTGTCACATCAGCTTCTCCTTCGTAGAGGCTTAAGTGATAAGCCAGTCCTGCTCCTGAGATTCCGCCACCGATAATACCAATTTTTTTCTTTGCCATAGTTTTTACCTGCCTTTCTTTTTTAAGGTTTTCTTAAAGTGCATCATGTCTTTCGACTTTTATTTTTCATCCAGTTTTAAAACTGTATTTAACAAAACATTGCAGCCATTTTCAATGTCTTCCGGTGCTGTGTATTCATATCTGGAATGACTGATTCCGTCTTTGCTAGGCACGAAAATCATTCCTGTCGGGAATACGCTTGTCATGATCAAGGAGTCATGAAATGCACCGCTTGGGATGACTGTATAATCAATTCCAAGCTCTTTTACCGCTTCCTCTATCGTTCCTCTTACTAATTCCGACATTGGTGCCGGATCATGATAAGATGTCGGAACAAATGTAGACGTAACTCCATATTTTTTGCAGATGTCCTCAAGAAGCTGTCTGAGATGATTTTCGATCAGTTTCATAACTTCTGCGCTCTGGTCACGAATCTCCAGGCTGAAAGTGCAAGTTCCTGGAATTACATTAACGGAATGTGGTGTAACTTTAATGGTTCCGACTGTTGCAACAGTAAATTCATTTCCATACTCTTTTACAATTTCCGGAACCTTGTTGATGAATCCAGCCGCAGCAACGAGTGCATCTTTTCTGTCAGCCATCGCAGTACTTCCTGCATGATTTGCCTCGCCTGCTACAGTCACATCATATCGGTTCACACCTGCAATCGATGATACAACGCCGACCGGTGTATGTGCTTTATAAAGTCTGGATCCCTGTTCTACATGAAGTTCGATAAAACTGTGTACCGTCTTGGGATCTCTTTTGGCTTTCATCACATTTGCACTTGTGATTCCATATGATTTCATCACTTCGCCTCGTGGCTCACCGTAAATATCCAGCTCATCATCACTGACATCAGGGTCCTGTCCACAAAGTGAACTGCTTCCCAGAAGTCCTTTTCCAAAACGGAATCCTTCTTCATCGGTAAACACAATCACCTCGATCGGGTGTTTCGGAACTTTTCCATGTTCCTTTAACACTTCACATACTTCCAATCCTCCAACGCAGCCAGTCACTCCATCGTATCGGCCTCCGTCCGGAACTGTGTCAAGATGTGAACCCATCATGATTGCCGGAAGATCATTATCCTGCCCATCCATATGAGCAATCAGGTTACCAGCTTCGTCCACATGGCATGTCATGCCAAGGCGCTTTGCCCAAGATGCAAAAAGTTCTCTTCCTTTTACATCTTCTTCGGAGAATGCCATTCTCGTGTACGTTCCATCTTCTTTTTTACCACACTGATAAATGTCTTCTAATCTGGAAACCACACGATTTATATTTGCTTTCATCCGAATTCCTCCTCCCTTGTGAATCTTTGTTTTTCTATGTCTCATATTATAGATATTTTTTTAACAATACGCATCTGCATAATTGGACAAAAAAATAACAGAGATTTATCAACAACTGATAAATCTCTGTTACTATCTCAAAAAACTGCTATTTTTTTAAATTTTCCATCATTTTACATACAACTAAGCCAATTCGGACAGATAGTACTTCATTAGGGTTATCAAAATCTATGCCTGTGATCTGCGAAATCCGCTCAATACGATAGGCCGCCGTCTTATAATGTATATACAAGTCCTGAGCTGTCTTTGTCAGATTCTGGTTGTGTTCCAGATAAGTCTTAAGTGTCAGGATCAGATCCTGACGCTGCTGTTTTTTGTAATGATATAATCTTTGAAGAGATTCTGGTACATATTCCATCATTTCTTTCTCATCACTGAGCTGACAAAGCAGTTTGAAAATTCCCATGTCGGAGAAAATCATAATTTTGGACTGACTGTCTTCATTTTCATCTCCAAGAATATCAATAAACATCAGTGAATCAGTTGCCTCTTTAAAACTGCTCGGAATATGTTCAATCCCCTCTACCATTCGTCCGACTCCGGCACGGACTTTCAAATCTTTTTTCGTACTTGCCACACGCTTCTGGATCTTCATGACTATTTCTTTCAATTCGTGACGATATTCTTCCTGTTTTCTCGCCGGATCTACTTGCTGGATCACAATGACTCTGTCCATATCATTCTGAATCTTCACATTCGGAAATTCAATAGCAATCGCATTGTTCAATATATTCGTGTATTTCACCGTATCATTCAGATCAACCTGATTTGAACCATATCCGAGATTGAACGCAATAATACGGTAGGAAGCATCCACAGAAATCCCAAGCAGGGAACTGTCCCTTCGAAGTTCCTGAATTGAGTGAACTTTTCCATTCAAAATATTGTTCATAATATCACTCTGGAACTTTTTCTCAAGATCTGCCAGTGAACTTTGACGGAACAATTCCTGCTTCAACGCTGTTACTGCATTCTCAACTGCAATAAAATCCATACCGTTGACCGGATGTTCTGTTTCAGTAACAACCAGATACATTCTCGCATTATACATAACATTCAATCGCACAAGATACTGCCCAATCTTTTCTTCCGGTTTTTCCTCCAATGTAATTTCCTGTCTCCGGTATTTATAATTTGAATAGAAGTCTAAAGAATATTCTTTTGCGTCCGGCTGAATTTCAAATTCACGGATTCTCGTATCTGTTGTCGCCTGGCATTCCAGGTTCTGATCAAACAATGCCACCGGGTTTCCAATCAGTTTTGACAAAATGTCTACAATACGCTGCACTCCATTTTCCATGGAATGAAAGGAAAGTGACAGTGCCGTGAAATTATCATGAGTTGTCTTAAAATACTTAAGTCTGATAACTTCCTCACTGAAAATATGCTCCATGATCGTATTAAGAATTTCTCGAAATGGCATTTCAAACGGAATCTCAACGACAGGAGTTTCTGTCTTTTGGGCATACTCCTGTATGACCGCCATCTTTTCCTCCATGAAGTCTACAGTTCTTCCTCGCTTAATCACAAGTGCACTTACTTTTTTCTTTGCAAGCTCCGCGATATAACTGCGGAACTCTTCCGGGGAACAATTCTGAAATGCATTCAATCCTGTCAGAAGGACCTCTCCACCACTGATAAAACGAACAATATCTGGAGATTCAATAATCGTAACACCACGGATTTCCTGGCCAATACCACCTTTGCCCCAGAGCAGATTCGCTTTCTGAAATAATTTCATATCAAGCATATCCTGTACTGTAAATCCCATAATCTTCTTCCTTTCGTCATTTCATTCTTTCTTCTTTTGTTCCTCTAAAAACATCGATTTTATTATAATGAATATCTAATAAATGTGCAAGAGCAAAAAAAGCACCGAAAACTTTAAGTCTTCGATGCTCTTTCATAAATCAACTGCGGATGACGGGACTTGAACCCGTACATAGTCACCTACGTCAGATTTTGAGTCTGATGCGTCTGCCATTCCGCCATATCCGCAAGCAATAAAAATCTTATCATTTTGTTGTATAAATGTCAATAAAAATGTATAATTGATTTCAGAAAAATTTTTAATTAGCTTAAAAAAGAAAAATGAGATTTGAATTGAATAAAAACAAAATGAGCAATTGGATTTTAAATAAAAAAGTACAAAATGAGCGAATAAATGTAAGATGAAACGAGGGTAAATATGAATTGCGAAGTGTTTCAGGAGAAAATAAATGATTTTATTTTTGATAGAATTGAATATTCAGAAGATTTAGAAGATTTTCTCAGTCATGCAAAAGAATGCAAAGATTGTATGGAAGAATTATATTTAATTAGAAACCCGGTGGCGGCGTGGGTCTGTCCGGCTCTCGAAAACCCAGTA